>Ga0210406_10000133_pt1 | contig 112464 bp, 93 predicted proteins | sample IncBWC30MmetaG_FD_155454 | JGI IMG/M metagenome (GOLD analysis project Ga0210406, IMG submission 155454) | Forest soil microbial communities from Barre Woods Harvard Forest LTER site, Petersham, Massachusetts, United States - Inc-BW-C-30-M | ecosystem: Environmental > Terrestrial > Soil >... | reverse complement strand
GCGGCGCTCGAGCGTGCCTATAGCGACAACGAAGTCCGCATCCGCTCGCTTTTGCAGGATATCGCCCATCAGCGCGACAATCTGGTAGGACAGGCCGAACAGGTGCGCAGCGCCATTTCCGGCGTACAGATCGATCTGCGCCACGACATCGCCCTGATATCGGACGCGATCGCCTCGCGGGTCGACGAGGTGGCCAAGAGCATCACCGGTGCGCTGGAAGAGCGCGGCGCGCACATCACGAGCGCGCTGAGCAATGCCGGCGACAACATGATCCTGGCACTCGGCGAGCGCGGCGGGGATCTGCTCGACCGGCTCGAGGAAGCCAGCGCCGAAACGACACGCGCCGTGCTCGACGCCAGCGAGCGGCTCACCACCAGCCTCAATTTCAAGACCGGCCACGTCCACGACGAATTCGCAGAATTGGCCGACCGCGTCCACGAGATGTTGAACGAGCGAATCGACCGCATCACATCCGAATTCGAACAGCGCTCCTCCACCATCGTCGACGTCATTTCCGAACGCACCGAACAGGTCCACGACTCGCTGAAGAATTCGAGCGACTCGCTACTGCTTGAACTCGAGCTGCGCAGCGGCGACCTGGTGAGCAAGATCGAGGACTCCGGCAACCAGCTCGCCTCGAAAATCCTCACTTCCGGCGACAAGGCAAGCGAAGCGCTCGATGTGACGGTGAACTCGCTGGTGGCCAAGGTGGTCAGCCAGACCGAGAACGCACACGACACGCTCTCCTTGCAGATGAACGCCTTCGACGAGCTCATGAAGAACCAGGGCGGAGAGCTGGCGGAAAAATTCGCCCGCGACAGCGGCACCCTCGGCGCCCTGATCATCCGTCACGTCTCCGAGTTCGACCGAACGGTCAAGACCTTTGGTGGCGAGATCGTCGAGCGCATGGGCGAGCGCACCCAGCACATCGCCGACACGCTCAAGAGCTATGTCGACAATTTCGACACGCGGCTGACCTCGAATGGCGGCACCATCACCGCTTCGCTCGATCAGCGCCTCCTGCAATTCGAAACCACGCTTGGCAGCAGCGTCGCCCATCTCGACACCTCGCTGGAGACCACGATCAAATCCTTCGATGATGCGATCGACGGCCGCCTGAAATCGCTCGAACAGACCTTCGACACGCGGGCAAAATCGGTCACCGAAACGATCGACGGCCGGCTAGGCTCGCTGGCCTCGTCGCTGACCGACGGCGCCGCGCAAGCAATTCATTCGATCGACTCTCGCCTCACCATGCTCACGGCGTCGCTGACCGAGGGTGCCGCACAGGCGGTCGAAGCGGTCGACCGGCGCATCGCCAATGCGACCCAGACCATCGACGGCCACAGCGCCCAGCTCACCGAAACCATCGTGGCACGGTTCCAGGAAATCCATCAGGGCATCGAGACCCGGATTGGCGCGGTTTCCTCCGACATCGATACCCGCGTCGCGCAGTTCGAAGATCTGCTCGGTACGCGGATCGAAGCCGTCGCCGGCCGCATCGAAAGCAGCGGACGGCAGGCCAGCGAAGGTCTGATGGCGCGCGCCGAGGAATTGTCGCTCGGCATCAGGTCCCACGTCGAGGACGCGGAACGCTCGCTCACCAATCTCGTGGTCAATACCAGCGAAACCATTCAGACCGGTGCGCGCGCAGCGCAGCAGGCGTTGCTGACGGTTTCCTCCGACGTCGGCGGCCAGCTGAAGCAGACCTCGGCCGACGTCGAGCGCGCGCTCAACGCCGTCGGCAGCAGTGCCGCTAACTCGATCGTGACCAGCGCCCGCGATGCGCAGACAACCCTTGTGTCGGCCTCCTCTGAGGCCGCCAATCAGGTCAAATCCCTTTCCGCCGAAATCGAGCGATCGCTCTCGACGGCGCACTCAGCGTCGGCAAGCGCGATCATCGCAGGCGCACGCGAGGCCCAGACCACCCTGGTGGCGGCCTCCTCGGAAGCTGCCAGCCATGTCAAGTCGCTGGCAGCCGATCTGGAGCGTACGTTGACCGCGGCCGGCACGGACACCGCCGCCTCCATCCTGAACAGCGCGCGCCAGGCCCAGGGTTCGCTGACTGCAACCTCCGCCGACGCCGCCAGCCAGATCCGAGCGATCTCGACGGATATCGAACGCGCGCTCGGCGCGGTGACGACCAACACCACCGACCGGATCGTACAGAGCGCACAGAGCGCGCAGCAGGCGCTGGTGGCTGCCTCCAACGAGGTCAGCTCGAAGGTCAAGTCGACGTCGGCAGAAGTGGAGCGCGCGGTGCTGGCCGTCAGCGGCACCTTCGGCACCGCCATGACCGGCAAGACCGACGAAATCGTCAGCTACGTGCAACAGCAGACCGAACGTCTGTCGCAGATGATCGACGGCAGGCGAGGCGCGCTCGTCGAGGCCCTCGGCGCCAAGGCCAACCTGCTGACGGCCGATATCGACCGCGCCACGTCGGAAGCATTGAGGTCGATCGAGACCCGCGGCCAGACCTTCTCCCAAGGGATTCTGGGCAACGGCAATGAAGTGGCGCGTTCGATCATCTCCGCCGGAGAACTTGCCACCAACTCGGTGAGCAAGTCGCTGAAGGAGCTGGAGCAGTCGTCGCGTACGGCGATCGACCAGTCGCGCCAGGTCTCGATCGCGGCGGTGACCGAGATGCAGGAAACCAGCAAGATCCTGCGCACCGATACGGTGGCGCTGTTCGAACGGCTCCGCGAGGGCAATATCCTGCTGCAGGAAGTTCTGACCGGTGCGCACGACAACCTCAACTCGCTGGAGCGCGCGCTCGTCACCCGCGTGGCCGACTTCGTCTCCTCCATGAACGATGTCACCACGCGAAACGGCGTCGCAACGCAGACGCTGGAAAACCAGCTGGGAATCTTCAACACGAAGACCTCCAAGGCGCTGGAGGACCTCAACGCGCTTTCCGGCCAGTTCGACCTTCACGGCAAGGCTCTGCTCGACGCGGCTTCGGTCGTGGAACAAAGCAACCGCAACACGAGCGCTACGCTCTCGGAACGCAAGTCGACGCTCGATACGCTCATCGCCACGATCGACCAGCGCACCGCCGATCTCGATCAACGGTTGTCGCGCTTCACCGGCTTGCTCGACGAGTCGCTTGCCGCGGCCGAAGAACGCGCCCGCGACATCGCCCGCGTCGTGGCGGAAACCGCCGGCGCGGGCTCGGCCGCGATCAGCCGGCATTTCGAGGCGGTGCGCACGGCGGCCGAAGAGGAACGCCGCCTAACCACCGACGCCATGGCCGAGCTCTATCAGCAGAGCACCGAGGAAGCGGACGCGATGTTCAAGCAGTCGGCGGAGAAATTCGCCAACATGGTCGCGAGCATGAAGCAGATGGCGGCCGAAATGCACCAGGAGCTGGAGGCCACCCGCGGCGAGCTTCGCCGTGGCGTGCTGGAAATGCCGCAGGAGGCGGCCGAGAGCACCGCGCAGATGCGCAAGGTGATCGTCGACCAGATCGAGGCGCTCGCCGAACTGAACCGGATCGTCGCCCATCACGGCCGCGGCCTCGACGTGGTCACCAACCGCACCAGTGTGCCACGCGAGGAAGAGCCGTCGCTGGCTGCCGTCACCGGGCGCGGCGAGGCACGCCCCGCAACACGCGCCAGTGCATCGAGCCTGCCGCTGCCCGATCTCGGTCTGCAGGGCACTCGACGAACCGAAGCTCCGCCGGTCTCGCCTGCCAATGCCGATCAGGGACGAGACGGATGGCTTTCCGATCTCTTGAGCCGCACGGATAGCAGCTCGGGAACAGGTCCCGTCAATCGCGAGACGACGCGCGCTCGCCCGGCCCAGCCGGCCGCCGGCGGCAATCCGCTGGAGTCGTTGTCACTCGACATCAGCCGCCTGATGGACCGCAATCTCGCCGCTGAGATGTGGGATCGCTATCAACGCGGCGAGAACAAGGCGTTCTCCAAGCGGCTCTATACGCCGGCCGGCCAGAAGGCGTTCGACGAGGTCGCGCGCAAATATCGCGCCGACCGCAACTTCAAGCAGACGGTCGACCGTTACATTGCCGAGTTCGAGCGCCTGCTCGACGAAGTGGCCCGCGAGGACCGGGGGCCGCAGGCGCTACGCGGTCACCTCACCTCCGAGACGGGTCTGGTCTACACCCTGCTCGCCCATGCCGCAGGACGGCTCGGCTAGGCTTCAAGCGAACTGTTGGAGAAAACGGAGGCATCGCTGCCTCCGTTTTATTTTTTTGACCGGAACGGCAACTTCATCAGGTCCCGAGCGTAACTTTGCGCGTTGTTGAGCGTAGCTCTGGATTGGCCCGTGAAACGCCCGATCTGGGTCGTGCGGTGAAGGCGGTTCGGATGGCTGCAACCAATGATTTGCTGGAGCAAAACATGTCAAAACTGGCTCTTTACGTCCCCCTCGAAGCCAAGCCTGGCAAGGAGAAGGAAGTCGCGGAGTTCCTCAAATCCGCGCTGCCGCTGGTCGATGCCGAACCGGGTACCGTCAGCTGGTTTGCGATCCAGAACGGGCCGTCGTCATTTGCGATTTTCGACACCTTCGATGACGAAAACGGCCGCAACGCGCATCTTAGCGGCAAGGTCGCCGCGGCGCTGATGGCGAAGGCCGGCGAACTTTTGGCCAAGCCGCCGGCGATTCACAGGATCGACATCCTCGCCGACAAGCTTCCAAAGAAATAGCCGCCGCCCCGATCGGCCGCCCGCTGGAGACGCGCGGCGCTATTGCCGCCTTCTTTCCCCCGCGGGCGGAGGCGGCGGCGCCGGCGTCGAGGCCGAAGCCGCCGCCGGTGGGCTTGGGGAACCGCTTGCGCCGAACAGAAGCCGCGTCGGGTTGCGGTCGAGATTGTTCACCGCGCGGCTGATGTCGGCCAGCGTGCGGCGGCCATCGGCCATCAGGGCGCCCGAGCGCTTGTCGAAATCTTCAGCCAGTTCCCGGATCGATTTCACGGTCAGGAACAGCTCGCCGCCCTCCTTGCCGCCGGCGAGCGTATTGAGACCGAGCATCAGGTTGTCGGCCTTCCCTATCACGCCCTCGACCTTCAGCATCACGTCGTCGATCTTCTGGGCATTGTGCGCCAGCGACGAGGTGAAGGTCTCGAGGTTTCGCAGCGAGTTCCTGACCGCCTGCTGGTTGTCAGCAACCACGCGGTTGATGTTCTGCAGCGTGCCACGGATCGCCTCGGTGACGTCCTGAAGCTGATTCGGGTCGGCAGTCAGCACGGGAATGCCGTCCTCGCCGAGCGGCACCGGTGGGGCATTTTCATCGCCGCCTTTGAGCGAAATCGCAGCGACGCCCGTCAGCCCCTGAAATTCGAGCCCAACCAAGGTGTCCTTGCGTAGCGGTGCGTTGTTTTCGACCATTGCGAGTGCGACCACGCGACGCGGGTTATCGAGCTTTACCGAAACGACTTCACCTACCCTGATACCATTGAAATTTACATTGCCGCCGTTGCGAAGGCCTGCGGCCGGGCCCTCGAAGACGATACGCAGCGGGCTGCGCAACTTGGTGGTGTGCAGGCTCTGGAACCAGAGCACAAAGCCGAACGCGGCGGCGATCACCGCAAGGGTGAAGGAACCGATCAGAACGAAGTTCGCCCGCGTTTCCATCAAACCAGCTCCGAAACCACCAAAAACTAGCCCATGACTGCGCGGGCGCGCTTTCCGTGGAAATAAGCCCTCAACCAGGGATGCTGCGAGGCCTGCATGTCGGCCATCGATCCGGCGGCAATGATTTTACCATTACCTAGAACAGCAATACGGTCACATGCAGTGTAAAGGCTGTCCAAATCGTGGGTTACCATGAAAACAGTCAGGCCCAAAGTCCGCTGCAGGGTCCGCACCAGTTCGTCGAAATCCCCGGCGCCGATCGGATCGAGACCCGAGGTCGGCTCATCCAGGAACACCAGTTCCGGATCAAGCGCGAGCGCGCGGGCAAGCGCCACACGCTTGATCATGCCGCCCGACAATTCGGCAGGGAAACGGTCAGCGACCTCGGGGCGCAATCCGACCATGCCGAGCTTGGCGACGGTGATCTCGTCGAGCAGGCGCTGGGTGACGTTGAGATATTCCCGCACCGGAAACTGGATGTTCTGGCGCACCGTCAGCGAGGAGAACAGCGCGCCCTGCTGGAACAGGATTCCCCAGCGCCGCTCGACTGCGCGCCGCTCCGAGGGGCTCGCGGCGTCGAGATCAACCCCGAATACCTCGATCCGCCCGGAAATCTTCGGGACCAGTCCGATGATGGTCCGCGTCAGCACCGATTTGCCCGCGCCGGAGGGTCCGACGAAGCCGAGGATTTCGCCGCGCTTCACGTCGAGATTAAGTCCGTCGAGGACTTTTGTCTTGCCGAACTTCACCGAGATGTCGCGCACCCGGATGACGGCGTTCTGTGCCTCCCCAGCCATTGTCACATTCCGATCGAGGCGAAGAAAATCGCGAACACGCCGTCCATCACGATGACGAAGAAGATCCCCTTCACGACCGAGGATGTGGTGTGCTGACCGAGCGATTCCGCGCTGCCCTGCACGGCGAGGCCCTCGACACAGGCGACGATCCCGATCACCGCCGCCATCACCGGCGCCTTGACGATACCGACGATGAAATGATTGATCGAGATCGCATCACGCAGCCGAAGCAGGAACGCTTCGGGGTCGACGCCGCCGTAGAGCCAGGCCACCAGCCCGCCGCCATAGAGCGCAGCCATCGCGCCGAGGAAAGCCAGGATCGGCAGTGCGATGATCAGCGCCAGCATCCGCGGCAGGATCAGAACCTCGATCGGATCGAAACCCATCGTGCGCAACGCATCGATCTCTTCGCGCATTTTCATGGAGCCGAGCTCGGCGGTGTAGGCACTCCCCGATCGTCCCGCCACCATGATCGCTACCAGGAGCACGCCGATCTCGCGCAGCACCAGCACGCCCAGCATGTCGACCACGAAAATATCCGCGCCGAATTTCCGGAAGTGAAAGATACCCTGCTGAGAGATGATGCAGCCGATCAGAAAGGTAATCAGAATCACGATAGGCACGGCATGCCAGCCGACCTGTTCCAGATGATGCACGGTGGAGGTCAAACGAAAGCTTCCAGGGTGGCGCAACATCCTCGCGCTCGCGGTCAGCACCGCGCCAAGCATGTCGATCAGGCCGACCACGGTGCCGCCGATGCCGAACATGGTGCGGCCGATCTGGTCCAGCATGCCCGCGATCGTCACGGTCGGGACCTCGGCCGCGGGGATCGCCTTCACACGCCGCACCTCGTCGACCAGGCTCGAATAGTCAGCCGAAAGGCCCGCAATCTTCGCCTCCATTTCACCATGGGTCAGGCTGCGCCGAAGCCGCTCGATCAGCCAGGCCCCGAAAGTATCGAGCCTGGAGACCTTCGACACGTCGATGGAGATATTCGACCGGCTGCCGGTCAGCCTCTCCGCATCGGCCACGATCTCCTCCAGCTGCGAGGCAAAACCGGCGGTCCATGACCCACCCGCACACAGCGCAAGCCCATTACCACTTGCAATCCGCTCCAATGTCGGGTCGCCCTTCACGATGCCAACTCCCGTATCGTCTTCCGGATTTTTCCTGATAGCGCTTTGAGAGGAAATTGCAGCAGCACGTTGAAAAAATTGTAGAACAGGTCACTAACCAGCCATACTTGGTTACGTTGGGCAAGCAGGTCGTTCGAGTTGCAAGGTATTAAAATGACCGAATCAGCTGTCCTTGCGGCACAAATCGAACGCTGGCCGATCGCAGGCCATTTCACCATCAGCCGGGGCGCCAAAACCGAGGCGGTCACAGTTGTGGCGGAAATCGGCCGTGGCGGCCATGTCGGACGGGGTGAGTGCGTCCCCTATCCCCGCTACGGCGAGACGCCGGAGGCTACGCTTAAGGCGATATTGTCGATGCAGGAGGCGGTCGGCCGAGGGCTCGACAGGCGCGCCTTGCAGGCGATGATGCAGCCCTCGGCTGCGCGCAATGCGCTCGATTGTGCCCTGCTTGACCTTGAGGCCAAGACCAGCGGCAAGCGCGTCTGGGACCTGCTCGGACGCCCTGCCCCGCGCGCCTGCACCACCGCCTACACGATCTCGCTTGGCTCGCCCGAGACGATGGCGGCGGCAACCGCCAAGGTCGCACACCGGCCATTGCTCAAGATCAAGCTTGGCGCTGAAGGCGACGGCGCGCGGATTGCGGCGGTGCGCGAGGCGGCGCCCCGGTCCGAACTTATCGTCGATGCCAATGAGGGCTGGACCGCGGCCAATCTCGAGCCAAACCTCGCCGAATGCGCCAGGGCCGGCGTCACGCTGGTGGAACAGCCGCTGCCGGCGGGCGAAGACGAGGCGCTGGCGCGGATCATGCGGCCGGTTGCGGTGTGCGCCGACGAGAGCGTGCATGACCGCGCTTCGCTCGAAGGGCTTCGCGAACGCTACGACGCCGTCAACATCAAGCTCGACAAGGCCGGCGGCTTGACCGAAGCACTGGCGATGGCGGATGCGGCGCACGCGCAAGGGTTCGGAATCATGATCGGCTGCATGGTTGCGACTTCGCTGGCGATGGCGCCGGCGATGCTGCTCGCGCCAGAGGCGCGCTTTGTCGATCTCGACGGCCCGCTGTTGCTTAAGCGCGACCGCGACGGCGGATTGCGCTACGACGATAGCCTGATCTATCCGCCCGAGCCTGCGCTATGGGGCTAGGCGCGTGCTCATAAATCCGTGCGGTGAGCGCAGCCGGCTGGATGTCCGCTTCGCTCCGAAACCGGAGCTTGATCTGACGCTCGCTAAAGGACTCTCTCATGCGTCGTGACAAATAAACACAGCAAATCAAGGGATGATATTCTGGTTGAGGCGAAAAAGGTTGGTCGGATCGTAGCGGCGCTTGACTTCGGTTAGTTTTGCATAGTTCGCGCCGTAGGCGGTCTTGACCCGCTCCCCTTCGTCATCCGGCATGAAGTTCACATAAGCGGTGCCCGAAGCAAAGGGTGCGGTCCTCTCAAAGGTTTCCCTCGCCCATTCCACGTGGGGCCGGTCTGCCGACTTGTCCTGCCAGCGCGCATGCACGTTCATCCCGAAATGCGCGCTGCGCTGTGGAAAGGCGGTCGCGGAAACGGGCACGCGGGTTGCCGCGCCGCCGATATGAAAGATGAAAATCTCGCACTCCGGTCCCGGCGCCGTGCGGGCGGCCTCGACGATGACGTCCGCCGCGGCATCGGATAATTCGGCGAAGTCGCGGCTTTTCCAGTAGTTGCGGGCGCCAGCCGCCAGCAGCGGATCGAACGCGGCCTGCCAGCCGGCAAATGGCGTCGGACCCACGACATCGGCGATCGGAGTGCCAAGCGCACGTAGTCCGGCAGCAGCGCGTTCGCCATCCGCCAGATCACCCGTGTAGCACATGGCGAAAATCAGCACCTTGCGGCCATGCCACTCGGCCGGCAAAAATGGCAGAGGCGGGGCCGCGCGCAGCACCAGCCAGCACGTGAGTTCATCGGGCGCCCCCACCATCAGTTGGCGATAACGCCCGATCAGCGCCTCCGCGCCATCGAGCGAATGGATCACCAGCCCTGCCAGCACCTGCGGCCCCGCCTCGCGGAGTTCAAATTCGAACGCCGTAACGACACCGAAATTGCCACCGCCGCCCCGCAGCGCCCAGAAAAGGTCCGGATTCTCGGTCGAACTGGCGTGCAGAAGTTCGGCGTTCGCGGTGACCACATCCGCCGCAACGAGACTGTCGATAGTCAAGCCGAATTTGCGGGTAATCCAGCCGAAGCCGCCCCCTTTAACGTCAAACCGGCAATGCCAGTGGTAGAGTTGATGCCAGTCGGAACGGCGAGTCCGAACGGCTGCGTTTCCCGGTCGAGGTCGGCCAGCGTGGCACCGGGTTCGACCCACGCCCTGCGCGCCTTCGGATCGACGCGCACGCCTTTCATTCCGGACAGGTCGATCACGATCCCTTGGTCGCAGATCGCATTGCCGGCGATGTGATGGCCGCCACTGCGGACAGCCACAAGCAGATGATTGTCGCGCGCAAAGCGGATGCTGCGAATTGCGTCGCCAGCCTCCCGACACCGGACGATGAGCGCCGGTTTGCGGTTCACCGCAGCGTTCCAGATTGTGCGTGCCTCATCATAATGAGGACTGTCCGGGGTCAGGACCTCGCCGCGAATGGTTGCCTGCAAGGCCTCAATCGTCGCGGGCTCGATGACTTTCATGGAGGCGTCCAATGTTCTGAATGCTATTCCCATGACGGCTTCCTCCCCTGGAGCGGGCATCATTGCTGTGGGCATCGGCGGCGTGAGCATGACCCGAATGGCGCAAAAAATTTAGAGCCGGGCGTCCGGGTTTTTTGATCGATCGTCCTTTGCTGGTGCCTATTGCTTCGTGTGATCTCTAGAAGGAGTTGGCTGCGCGCTAATGAGCCACGCCCTAGTCAAGGGCCTTGCGCCAACCAGTCCCCGTCGAGCCTGAAAACGCCATGCGGTCCCTCGCAGACCACATCACGGCGGCGCCGAGCAGCGCCATCGCGGCCATCACGTAGTAGACCCCCTGCCCGTGGCGGGCAAAGATCGCGCCCGAGAGGATCGAGGCTCCCGAGGCGACGATCCCGTGGCAGGCGGCGAGATAACCCTGGCCTCGCGCCATGAAATGGAGCGGCACATGGCGCAGCATCAGCCCCATAGTGCCGACCTGGGTGATCCCGAAGGTGAGCCCATGCGCGAGCTGGACGATCGCCAGCACAGCGACCGGCGGCTCCTGCGCCGTGATCAACCAGCGCGCCACGGCGCTGAGCGCGCCGATCACGACCAGAACCGCCGGCTGCCATTTGAGGTGCGGCGAGATGGCAAACACCACGATCTCGGCAATGACGCCAAGCGCCCAGAGCACTGCGATCGTCAATCCGGAAAGGCCCGACAACTCCCAGGTGATGGAAGCGAAAGTGTAGTAGGCGGCATGGCTGCCCTGGATCAGCGCCGAAGCGAGGATGATGACGAGAAAGCGAGGGTCGCGCAGCAAGGCACTGGCACCATGATGCGCCGCCGGCTGCTTTCCTGAACCGTCCAGCGGTTGAAGCCCGAGGCTGAGCACGGCGCCCAGCGCTGCGGTTGCGACGATGACCCAGATCAGGTGTTGCCAGGCAATGATATCGACCAGCAGCCCGCACACGAGCGCGCCAACGACGAAGGCGGCCGAGCCCCACAATCGCAATGGTCCGTATTTGAGGCCGTACCGCGCGGCCCCCCGCAAGGCATAGGCATCGGTCAGCGGGATCATCGGCGTCCACACCGAGGCAGTGACAACATAGGCGAGGAATACGAGCGGCGCCCGGGCTTGCGTGCCGACCACCGAGAACCCGAGCGTGGTCATGATCGCCGTCACGATCATGGCGCCGCGCAACGCGGAGCGCCGTTCGGCAAGGCCTGCGACCCATGGCAGCACCGTAAACCGGGTGACCGCAGGGACCGCGGTAATGATGCCGATCCAGGACGGTTCGATGCCGACCGAGCGCAGCCACAACGGAAAAAACGGCAGATGGGTGCCGATCAGGGTGAACACGGCCCCATAAAACAGCGCCAGCCGGTTCGCGAATCGGCGTGAGGCGTTCCCCGATGGGATGGGGATTTGTGTGTCAAATGACATCAAATCAATTGCGATTCGGTCGATATCGTGGTGATCGTTAGGCTAGTGGAGTGGATCTGACATTCGCTTCCCACCTGGCCGCGAGTCCGGAAAGCGAATGTCAAATCCTAAACTCTAGTAGAATCTAATATTTGCTAATGGTCCAATGATTCCAACATTCGCAAAAGTGGCCGCCGAGAAGGGATGCGAATGTGAGAATCGGACCACTAACGTGCAATGATTTGCGCGACGAGTTCGCCATGGCCAACGAAGCTTTCGCCCTGTCACCGATTTCCGCCCGCGCGGCCCAGCCGAGCGAGGCGGATTATGAGGCGATCAGGGAAGCATTTTTGGAGACCTCGCGCGGCCGCTGGTTTCTCGGCGAATATGCCAAACGCAACCGTAACGCCGACACCAGAATGGTGCTCGACGCGGTGGCGCGGATCGAGGAGACGCTTGCCGCGCAAAAAGCACCTGTCCACGATCCCCGCTTCGATGAGGCGCTGGCCGCCCTTCGTGCCACGCTGAACGAGGCGAGGGCCGCCGCGTCCGCGGCGCTCGGTGAGCTTGCGCTTGAAGAAAATCTCGCGCCCGTGCGCAAGGGCGCCCGCGTCATCCGGGAAATCTCCTGGCGCTTGCGCGAGATCGGCGCGGACGGCCGGATTTGCGATCTGATCGATTCCCAGGTCGGCGCCATCGAAGGGGCTTCGGCCAAAATTGCCGTAACAGATCCGGCGGGCTCTCTGAACGCGGCTTTCGATCTGATCGAGGCGCAACTCGCCGCGTTCGAAGCCCAGGACGAAGAGACCGACCAGGGCATTCTTGCCGCGGATGCGGCGGTCGCCAAAGAGTTGCACGATGAGGGGTCCGAAGCGGCAGCCCGAATGGCAGCATCTGGCACGGGCGTCGCTCCTAAGGATGCGCTCGGCGATCCTGCAACGGCAGTTGAAGTCGCCGAGGCAACGCTTGATGCCGACGACGAAATTCTCGAACCTGTCGACGCTTTCGAGGTCGAGGACGAGGCCGTCCTCGACGTGGTTGCGGCCGAAATGGCCGCGCCGGATTCGGACGAAGCCTACGTTCCGGCCGAATTCAGGACTTACGAAAACGAGGCTTTCGAAGGCGAAGCCACCGGCGCGGAGCCGGTCAAGCCCGTCGTCACTGAACGGCCGGAGCCGAGGTCGGCGCTGGCCGTTCAACGTGCCGTCGAGGTTTCCACCTCGCCCTCGGCCCGACCTTCCCTTGGTTCGAGCCTGCTCGCGAACGGAATCGTGCAAAGGCCGCGTATTTCGAAACCCGATCCACTGGCTCCGATCCGGCGCATGAGCCAGACCGAGAAGATCGCGTTCTTCTCGTAGGCTGATCCAAAAAATGCGCGGATATCCTTTGCCGGTGCCAACCCGTCACTTCAACGGAAAATGCATCATGGTAACGCCGCCGGAGGCGTAGTTGGGCACATCGGCTGCCACCGCCCGACCTTCCTTCGACCCGAAACCGCTCATCATAGCCGCTTCGCTTTCGAAGTCGGCTTCGAAGACGCAGAAATACGGCGCCTTGCCCGGCCCCATCGGCTTCACGTCAAAGCCATAACGGGGATTCTTGATGCCTGGAATCTTGTGCGCAAGGCACGTGCGTCTCGACATAGTACTTCTTGAAGTGGGCGGGATCCTTGGGTTCATTGTAGAGGACGAGCAGCCTGTGCATGAAAAACCTCCCGATTTTTTTCTAGATCGTGATGCAATTAATTGGAATCGCATCATGATCTCATCTCTTTGTTTGAGCATGATCTTTTCGGAAAACCGGTATCCACTTTGCGCTAACGCGGCCCTCCGGGTCCGGATCATGCTCTGACTCGCCCTTCGGCCGAGATCCGCCAGCAGAAAAGGCCGAGCGAAACGACCGTAACAGACCGACAGGATTTCCGGGAGAACCAATATCGACGGGCCCGATCAGGCGATCAGTCTGGCGTACAAATCCGCGTCCACGTTGCCGCCGGAAAGCACGATCACGACATTCTTACCGCGTGCTTCGACGTGACCGGCCAGAAGTGCCGCCAGCCCTACCGCCCCGCCCGGCTCGACCACGAGCTTCAATTCGCGGAATGCGAAAGCGACCGCCGCTGCCACCTGCGCATCCGAAGCAGTGACGCCCGTGGCAAGCAAGCGACTGTTGATGGCGAAGGTGATTTCACCGGGCGTCAGGGCCATCAGCGCGTCGCAGATGGTGCGGCCCCTGGCCTCGTGGGCTTCGCGCTTGCCCGCGCGCAGGGAACGGGCGTGATCGTCGAACCCTTCCGGTTCGGCGGACATCACCATGGCTCTCGGAAAGCGTGCCTTGATCGCGGTTGCGACGCCCGCGACCAGCCCGCCGCCGGAGACGGGTACCACCACGATATCCGGCTCAACGCCCAGCACCGCCAGATCTTCGGCGATTTCGCGCCCCACCGTGCCCTGGCCTGCGATCACCATCGGGTCATCATAAGGCGGCACCAGCGTAGCCCCGCGCTGACCGGCAATGTCGCGGGCGATCGCTTCACGGTCCTCGCGGTCACGGTCGTACAGCACGACCTCCGCGCCAAAGGCTTTGGTGCGCTCGCGCTTGGCGAGCGGGGCGTCAGCCGGCATCACGATGGTGGCCCGCATGTTGAGAATTTGCGCGGCCGCCGCCACGCCCTGGGCGTGGTTGCCGGAAGAGAACGCGACCACGCCGCCGCCGCGCGCATCGGGCGGGATTGACGACAGCTTGTTGAAGGCGCCGCGGAATTTGAACGATCCGGTCCGCTGCAGCACCTCGGGTTTGACAAAGACCTTTGCGCCGAGGCGCTCGCTGAGCACAGGTGGCGACAATAATGGTGTCCGCACCGCAAACGGCGCGATCGCGCGCGCCGCCGCGTCGATATCGGCATGGCCGACAGGCAGGAGGGACGTATCCATCATACAGCGACCCTTGTATCGGCCCCCTGGCTGGCCGACAAGGTGGCTAGCCGAGAAGGTGTGCCTCTTCGGTCGCAAAACGCATCGTGCCGGGTTCCACCGGGAGGCTGCGAATGTCGGCCATATTCTCGATGAAAGCCCGCGCCGAGGCGTCCCAGCTGTGGCGTGCGGCAAATTTTGCGCATTCCTGCTGCGGGATCCGCAAGGCGGCAAGACATGCCTGTCGGAGATCGTCGTTCAACGCGCCAACAGGCGCCGAGCCGAGCACATCGCGGGGTCCGGTCACCGGAAAGGCTGCAACCGGCACGCCGCTTGCGAGCGCCTCCAGCAGCACCAGACCGAAAGTATCCGTCTTGCTCGGGAACACGAACACGTCCGCCGCAGCATAGGTGCTCGCCAGTTCCTCGCCCTGCTGCGCGCCAAGGAACACGGCTTGCGGATATTTTCGCATCAGGGCTGCGCGCGCCGGACCGTCGCCGACGATGACCTTGGTGCCCGGCAAATCAAGATCGAGAAACGCCTCGAGGTTTTTCTCCACCGCGACACGGCCGACAGAAAGAAAGACCGGGCGCGGCATGCCGAGGTCGACAGCGCGCGGATGAAACAGCCTCGTGTCCACCCCGCGCGGCCACAACACGATATTGCGAAAGCCGCGCGCACCTAATTCGCTGGCAAGCGCCGGCGTTGCCACCATCACCGCCCGGCTGCCGCGGTGGAAGGCGCGAAGCGCCCTCCACACCCATGACTCGCGAACCGGCAAACGCGCCGAAACATATTCGGGAAAGCGGGTATGAAAGCTGGTCGTGAACGGCACACCGTCTTTGCGGCAATAGCGGCGCACCAAAATTCCGATCGGTCCTTCGGTCGCGATATGAATGCTGTCGGGCTGCGCCGCCTGGATCAGGCGAGCGATCTTCGCGCCAGTGGGCAATGCCAGGCGCAGATCCGGATAGCTCGGCATCGCAAAGGTGCGGAACGACTGTGGCGTGAGAAAAGTGATTTCGATGCCGAAAGACTTTGCCGCTTCCGCGGTCATGGTCAGCGTCCGCACCACCCCGTTGACCTGCGGGTGCCACGCGTCCGTCGCGACCAGGATGCGCATTACGCCGCGGCGCGCGCCGCAACCGGGGCAACCGGAGCCGACCGGCGCAGCGGATCGGTCCAGGTGATGATTTCGAAGCGACCGTCATCGTGCTCGACAAGGGCCGTGCAGCTCTCGACCCAGTCGCCGCAGTTCATGTATCGAATGCCGTGTTCGTCACGGATCGTGGCGTAGTGGATGTGGCCGCAGATCACGCCGTCGGCGCCGTGGCGGCGCGCCTCCGCCGCGAGCGTCGTCTCAAAGGCACCGATGTAGTTGACGGCGTTTTTCACCTTCAACTTCGCCCATTGCGACAGCGACCAATAGGGAACGCCGAAGGCGCGCCGGAAAAAGTTGACAAGCCGGTTCATCTGGATGGCGAAATCATAGGCCTTGTCGCCGAGGTGGGCGAGCCAGCGCGCGTTCTGGACCACGAGATCGAAAATGTCGCCGTGAATGACAAGGTAGCGCCGCCCGTCGACGCCGACATGGACGGTATTTTCCACCACGTCGATGCCGCCGAAATGCGTGCCGTAATAGTTCCTCAGGAACTCGTCATGGTTGCCCGGCACATAGATCACCTTGGCGCCCTTGCGCGCCTTGCGCAAAACCTTCTGCACGAAGTCGTTATGCGATTGCGGCCAGTACCAGCTCGATTGCAGCGCCCAGCCGTCGACAATATCGCCGACCAGATAGATCGTGTCGGCGTCATGGCTGCGGAGAAAGTCGAGCAAGCGGTCGGCCTGTGAGCCTCGGGCTCCGAGATGGACGTCGGAAATAAACAAAGTGCGAAAGCGCCGTTCGGGCAACTCTTCACTCAGGGAGTCACTAGTGCCCACTTTCCGAGGTTCGTGTTCCACTGCAGCACCCACCTTTCACGAACTTCGGAAAGCCATGGGCACCAGCAAATCTATGATTCTAGTACCGCTCATCGATCTGAAGTCCCTGAAAAGAACTCGCCGCTTGTGGTGCAGGGACCTCAGATCGGCGGAGCTAGCCATGCGCGCCCCTAACAGATTCCCATGACAATGGGATGACCGCTCACGGCTCGCCTAAGTCGTTGCCGTTAACCACGAATCAGACCAGGTCGTCTTTCACCCGGCGATAGCAGGACGTTGCGACAATCAGGCGACATGGACGGAGCAGTTGCGAGGCATTGCTCGCCGCTTCCACTGCGCTGTGCGCGAAAGGTCGCGGCCCTTGCTTCAGTCGCCGGCCATCACGGATTCGTCTTGGGCGGATCCAGCAGGCGAACAATCAGCGAAAGCATGGCCACGATCGGCGGCAACACAAAGCACCACACGCCAAATCGCGTGAAAAAGAGCGCCGCAGCACCACAGCCACAAGCGAAGACAAGGACATTGGTCGACATCCGAACAAGCCGCGAAGGCGATTGGGCGCTTTCCCCTGCACGCTTGTAAAGCTTGTCGGCCAGATCGATCATGATCTGGGTTGTAGTGCCAGTCATGAGGGTGGAAGGCGGAGCGCTGCCGAGATGCACGCGGTGAACCGCGTTCTGGATCGCCATGGCGGCGACCAGGACCATGCCCGTCAAGATCGCTTGCCAACCATCCCCGTCATGGAAGGGACCGAACCGAATGGCGAGCGATGCGCCGGCGATGAGGAAGAGAACCTTGAGGCCGAGCAAGGTCTCGAAGGCAGCGATCGAGCGGTTTGACAACAGCGTGCCGAGCAGTCGCGCCGCAATCACCACCGCGCAAAAGACGGGCAGCGCAAGCAGCTTGGCGAGGGCGCCGGAGGTGCCGAGCGCCAGCGATGCGCCGAGAGTGACGAAATTGCCGGTAACGTGAGCGGTGAAAAGGCCCTGCAGCGCAAGAAAGCCGGCCGTGTCTACATAGCCTGCGTTGAAGCTTAAGACCAAAGGAAGCGCAGCGCGCGTTTCGAAGGCAGCCATCTTCAGCCCTTGAGATAAGATTCAACTACCTGATCGTTACGAAGACCGTGAAGCGATCAATAAAACCGGTGGAAATGATGCACCGGTCCGTGACCGTGGCCGACTTCGAGGCGATCGGCGGCTGCGATCGCCGCACTGATCCACGCCTTGGCGTTGCGCACGGCGATCTCCATGTCCTCGCCCTTGGCAAGGCCGGCGGCGATGGCAGATGAAAGCGAGCACCCGGTTCCATGGGTATTTCTGGTGCCGATGCGCGGCGCCGGCAGCTTGACCATGCCGTTGCCGCTGAACAGATAGTCGATGCTCTCCGCCCCCTGCCCGTGGCCACCCTTGATCAATACCGCCCGGCAGCCGAACGCCAGCAGGCGCCTGCCCTGATTGGCAATCGCGGCCTCGTCGGGCGCGACCGCTTCATCGAGGAGTGCGGCTGCTTCGGGCAAATTCGGCGTGATCAGAAAGGCGCGAGGGATGAGCTTTGTCCGCAGGCTTAGAACCGCATCAGCTGCCAGTAACCGGTCGCCGGAGGATGCGACCATCACGGGATCGAGCACGGCATGCGCCACCTGCCATCGCGCCAGCGCCGCGGCGATCGCCTCTATCGTGGCTGACTCGCCGACCATGCCGATCTTTACCGCCTTGACGTCGAGATCGCCGAACACCGCATCGATCTGCGCGGTCACGAATGCCGGCGGCACGGCGTGAATACCACTCACGCCACGCGTGTTCTGGGCGGTGAGCGCGGTGATGACCGAGGCGCCGTAGACGCCGAGGGCGGCAAACGTCTTCAGGTCGGCCTGAATGCCGGCACCGCCGGAGGAGTCCGAACCCGCAATTGTAACCGCGATCGGTATGGTCATCGCGCCGCTCGATGCGAGAGAGGCTGCTGCTTCATGTCCATGATTTCTCCTACCGCGGCGTGTTGTTGCCAGCAAGTTCCGGGAGGTTATATTAGTCGATCAGACCGGGCCTTTTCGAAATTGCCCCTGGAGACGACGCGATGGTTCCCTTCTTCATCCAGATCAAATGCAAGCTCGGCCAGTCCTACGCCGTTGCCAACGCCATCGCCGAGGCCGAGATCGCCTCCGAAATCTATTCCACCGCAGGCCATTACGACCTGCTGGTGAAATTCTATGTCGAGAACGACGTCGATATCGGACATTTCGTCAACGAGAAAGTGCAGACCATCCCGGGTATCCAGGACACCCACACCATCATCACCTTCAAGGCTTTCGGCACGCCCTAGTGTGGCCGTTCAGAAGTCCGCATCATTGCTACTGCGAGTTCGTCATGCGGACTTCTGAACCAAAGCCATGCTTGCGAACTTCGGAATCGGAGCTCTAGCGTCCCTTTGGTTCTGACGTTCGTAAACGAACCCGCCGCGATTCGATACGAATGTCAGAACCGGGACACTGGAGCCTCACATATTGCGGCGCACCGCGCCCTTCGCCCGCCTCGTGCTGGTAATCGGCCCGCGGGACCCGCATAGTGGCGGCAGATTTTCGTGGCCGGCTTATCGGCGTCGACGAGATCATTGTCTGCCGTTTACGCCGGCCGGTTCGCAAAAAATTCGTTCGGGCAACGGAGGCGCGCCATGTCCCTTACTGTTTCCAACGAAGCAAAGCCGCTGCGCACATTCGATTCCGCCGAAATCGGCGCCATCGCGCATCTCTATCGCGGCGAGGTCTACCGCTCAACGATCTGGCGCACGCGGCTCGACAACACCACCAACTGGTCGATCGTGACGATGGGAATCGCACTGTCGACGGCCTTCTCAAGTCCGGAAGCCTCGCCGCTGCCGCTGCTGCTCGTCGGGCTCCTGATTGCCGTATTCCTCGGCATGGAGGCGCGGCGCTATCGCTATTTCAATGTCTGGCGCGCCCGCGCTCGCTGGTTGGAGACGAATTTCTACGCGCCGATCTTCACTGGCGAGGCGCGCGACAACGACTGGCAGGCCATCCTTGCCCGCGACTTGACGAGGCCGCGTCATCACATTTCATTTATGCGCGCGGCGGGACGCCGGTTGCGTCGCAATTATGTATGGATCCTGGCGGTCCAGGTGATCGCCTATTACGGCAAGATCGCCATCCATCCGACGCCGGCGACCACGCTTTCCGAGTTTGCCGATCGCGCTGCGGTCGGCCCCATTCCCGGCTGGGTCGTCCTGATCGTCGGCTTGGTCTATAATTTCGGCTGGATCGCCTTCGCGCTCGGCACCATGTGGCTGGACCGGCACCAGCACGGCGCAAAGGGCGAAGGGGTGGCGATGGGATAGCATTAATTGCCGGGCTCGCTCTTTTCCGGCGTCTTCGGCCGCGGCGGCCCCTCGACCGGCGGCAGGGATTTGAGATATTCCGCCATCGCGATGCGATCCTCTTCCGGCAATTGCGAAGTGTTCTTGATCACGCGCTTCATCGACCCAGAGGCGTTGTCATCATCGGGCGTTTGCCCGGTCTGAAGAAAAAAGGCGAAGTCCTTCGGGGTCCAATCGCCGAGATTCTTTTGCGTGATGTTCGGCACCCAGCCCTCGCCTTCCGGGTTCGGTCCGCCCGCAAGGCGCTGTGCGGCGACGATGCCGCCGAGGAAATTTCGCGGCGAATGACATTCCGCGCAATGACCGAGGCCGTTGACGAGGTAGGCGCCGCGATTCCACTGCGCCGAATGCGCAACGTCGGGCGTGAAGGGCTTGCCGTCCATGAAGAGCAATTTCCAGATGCCGACATTGCGCCGGATGTTGAACGGAAACGACACGTCGTGATCGCGCACCTTGCCGGACACGGGCGTCAGCGTTTTCAGGTAAGCAAAGAGGTCGCGAATGTCGTCAGGCTTGGCGTGCGAATACGACGTATATGGGAAAGCGGGAAAGTAATGCGTGCCCTGCGGAGAAACCCCTTTTGTCACCGCAGTTACAAATTCCGTTTCGGTCCAGCGCCCGATGCCATCGCTCGCATCGGGCGAAATGTTGGGCACATAGAACGTCCCGAATGGCGAGGGCAGCGCGAGCCCGCCACCGAGCTTCAGCCGATCAGGCTGGTCGGGAACCGCATGGCAGGACGAACAACCACCCGCGTTGAAGACGATCAGGCCATTGGCGAGATTGGAAGTATGGGCTGGCCGGGTGACAAAATCGCGGGACAGCAGCATCGGTTCGGTCAGCCACCAGTAAATCGCCAATCCGGCCGCCACGATCACCGCACCAAGGAGAATTCGTCGTATCATCCGCTGCCGTTCCCTATTCTACGACGTCGCACCCGATAGCATGCCAGCCATTGCAGCCAGATGCCGCCCGAAAATTTCTCGCCATTTGGGCTGGAAACGGGAATAAGATCGAATGGCCGCTGTTTTTGAGGCCGGCAGCGTCAATTGACGCCCACAGGGAGAAAACCATGTCGAATACCAAAATCATGCTTGCGACGCTTGCGCTGGGGGCAGCTTTTGCCTTTAGCGGACCTGCCGTTGCCGAGAAAATGACGATTATGCTGGACGGCGCATCCGAGGTGCCTCCCAACACCAGTCCCGGCAAGGGCACCGCCGACGTCGATTACGATCCCGCCACCAAGAAACTGAGCTGGAAACTGACCTATTCCGGGCTGACCGGCCCTGCGACCGCGGCGCATTTCCACGGGCCCGCCGAGGCCGGCAAAAATGCCGGCGTGGCCGTGGCGATCCCCGGCGCTACGTCGAGCCCCGCCGAAGGCAGCGCAACGCTGACCGACGCCCAGGCCGCCGATCTGACGGGCGGCAAGCTATACATCAACGTCCACACCGCAGCGAACCCGGGCGGCGAAATCCGCGGACAGGTGGTGAAGAAGTAAGACTTCTGCAAAAGGCGCTCCTGTGAGAAGCGCTGTTCTTCAAAGCAGGTCTTTTAATCTAAAAACGAAGGGTGGAAGCGGATGGCTTCCACCCTTTTTTCTGCCCGTTTTTTGCTCGTTTGGATTTCAGAAGAAAATCGCGCCGACGCTGGAGGCGCCGATTACTTCAGCTTGACACGATAGTCGTCGTGGCAACCGGTGCACTTGTCCTGGATCGCGTCGTAGGCGGTCTTCAGGCTTGCGCTGTCCTTGATCTTTCCCTTCTGTTCCGCGATCGCCTTCGAAACCGGTGGAATCTTGGACTCGAAATCGGACTTGTTCTGCCAGATTTTCTGGGACGCTCCGAAGCTCGCATCCTTCACGTTCTGCTTTGGATTTGGCGTGAATGTGGTGGCGATCTTGGTCACCTGCACTTCGAGGTCGGCCAGCGCGGCGTCCACGGCCGCCTGATCGTAGGCAATTTCGCCCTTCAGGATCTTGCCGAACACGCCGTACATGTCCTTGCCCTGCGCCTTCATCAGATTTTGCTGCTGAACGGCAACCTCCTGCTGCGCCATGACAGCGCCGATTCCGAGCAGCATCGTTCCAACCACCAAGGCAATTCGTCTCATCAGTCTGGTCTCCTGTTTTCCTCAAGTGCACGCCGAGCGAAAATCTGATGTCTGCAGTCCGCAACTATCGATCCAACACCGCAAGCGCGATTCCATTCCGCCTCATGGATATCAGAGACTGTGCCTGCGCTGATGCTCTCGGATGGCAATCCAGACCCGTTCAGGCGTGGCCGGCATGTCGATGTGATCGATCTTGTATTCGCGCCAAAGTCCGTCAATGATCGCATTGACGACTGCCGGGCACGAACCGATCGCCCCGGCTTCGCCCGCGCCCTTGACGCCCAGCGGATTGGTCTTGCAGGGAACGTTGTGCGTCTCGAACACGAATGACGGACCATCGGCCGCCCGCGGCAGCGCATAGTCCATGAAGGTGCCGGTCACGAGCTGTCCATCCTTCGGACTATAGACCGCCTGCTCCATCAGCGCCTGGCCGATCCCCTGCATCGCGCCGCCATGCACCTGGCCGGCGAGCAGCAACGGATTGAGCGTCACGCCGAAGTCGTCGACGATCACATAGTTGACGATGCCGATCATGCCGGTTGAGGGATCGATTTCGACTTCGGCAAGATGAGTGCCGTTCGGATAGGTGCCGTCGGCGGCAGTGAACGTTGCGCTCGCATTCAACCTGGCCGGATCGATGCCCGGCCGCCCGGCGAGGTCGGCAAAGCTGATCGAGCGGTCGGTGCCCGCGACCTTGATGGTTCCGTTGCTGATCTCGAGATCGCCGGCACTCGTTTCCAGCGCTTCGGCCGCGATCTCGCGCAGCTTCTTGCCGAGTTCGCGCGTTGCGCGTTCGACGCTGACACCGCCGGTTGGAATTGCCGACGAACCGCCGGTGCCAAGCCCGGTGGCGATCGTGTCGGTGTCGCCCTGCAAGACGTGGACGCGCTCCGGCGGCAGGCCGAACTGCTCCGCGACGAGCTGGGCGTAGGCGGTCTGGTGGCCCTGACCGGTCGACTGCGTTCCGATCAGGACCGAAACGTCACCGTCGGAATCAAGCCGCACATTGGCGGTCTCCTCGCCCATGGTGCCGCAAACCTCGACATAGGTCGACAGGCCGATGCCGCGCACCAGCCCCTGTTTCCTCGCAGCCTTGGCCCGTTTGGGAAACTCCTTCCATTGCGCGATTTCCATCGCCCGCTTCATGTGCGCGGTGAAGTCGCCGGAATCGTAGACCTTCCCCGTTGCCGTCTTGTACGGCATCGCCCGCGGCGGGATGAAGTTCTTGCGACGGATCGCGTCCGGCGTCATGCCGAGCTTGCGCGCAGCCGCATCGACCAGCCGCTCCAGCACGTAAGCAGCCTCAGGCCGCCCCGCGCCGCGATAGGCATCCACCGGCACGGTGTTGGTGAACACCGTCCGCACGCGGCAATGGAAGGCCTGGATGTCATAGAGGCCGGGCAGCATGCCGGCGCCGCCATGGGGGATGTAGGGCCCGAAGGTCGATAGATACGCGCCCATGTCGCCGAGGAGGTCGACATCCATGCCAAGGAACTTGCCGTCGGAGGCCAGCGCCATGCGCGCCGTGGTCGCGTTGTCGCGGCCCTGAGCGTCACCCATGAAATGATCAGCGCGATCGGCGGTCCATTTCACCGTCTTGCGCAAGCGCCGCGCGGCAACCGCAGCGAGCGCGTATTCGCGGTAGGGAAACAGCTTGGTGCCGAACCCGCCGCCCACGTCCGGACAGATCACGCGCATCTTTTCTAACGGAATCTTCAACACTATCCCGCAAAGGATTTCACGCAGGCGATGGCTGCCCTGGCTGCCGACCGTCAGTGTCAGGTGATCGCGTTTGGCATCGTATTCGCAAACTACCGCGCGGGTTTCCATGAAATTGGTGACAACGCGCGGGTTGATTAGCGATAACTCGACCACCGCGTCCGCCTTTGCGAACGCCGTCTCCGTCGCCTTCTTGTCGCCGAGCGAGACGTCGAACAAGACGTTGCCATGATGCTGCGGCCACACCTGCGGCGCCCCTGCCCTGACCGCGTGGAGAACGCCGACGACGGCCGGCAGCGGCGTCCAGTTGACCTCGATCGCCTCGATCGCATCGCGCGCCTGGTCGAGGGTCTCGGCGACGACGAACGCCACCGCATCGCCGACATGGCGCACTTCGTCCCCGGGCAGGATCGGGTAAGGCGGCGCGGTGAACGGATCGACTTCAAGATTGAACAGGCACGGCAGATCGCCGAGATCCTTGACATCCTCCGCGGTGAGGATCAGGGCGACACCGGGCAGGCTGCGGGCGGCCGTGACGTCGATCTTGTATTTCGCGTGCGCATGCGGCGAGCGAAGCACAAGGGCATGCAGTGAAGGCTTCGGCGCAAAATCGTCGGTGTAGCGGCCCTTGCCGCGGATCAGCGCATCGTCTTCCTTGCGAAGCACGCTTTGACCGACGCCAAATTTGATCGGAGCCATCCTGTCACCACTGCGTTGCGCGACGCAAGCCGCGCCGTGAATTGTTCAAACGACGCACGATCCGGCCGATCGCGCGCATCTTGTGCCCATATTGCAGCGGATCGCCAGGCAGCGCAAATGCCCGCCCATCTTGACAAGCTTTCGTGATGCGACGCAGGAGGCGGCTGGAAATCAAGTCCGAAGGCACGTCGCGCTTCGAATGCGCCTTAGCCGCGTACCAGCGAACTGAGCCAGGTCTTGCCGAACAGCAACAGGATCGATCCCGCATAGACCAGCGCGCCGATAACGATCAGCACCATGAACGTGGTCTCGTCCCGCAGTGTGCTGAGGCCTGCAAGATAGATGCCGGAAAATCTCGCCGTAAGCCACAGCGCCGCGCCCAACACGACGGCGGCCGCGACGAACTTGACAAGCGAGCCCGTCAGCGTGGAATCGAGCTTCAGATAACCGGCGCGCACCGCGAACGCGATCACCAGCCCCAGATTGATCCAGGCTCCGACTGCCGTGGCGAATGCAAGACCGACCTGCGCGAGCGGCCCGACCAGCGCGATCTTCAAGGCGACATTGACGGCGACGCCGATCAATGCGGCCTTCACCGGGGTTGCCGTGTCCTTGCGCGCGTAGAAGGTCGCCACCGCGCTCCGGATCAGCACAAACGGAATCAGCCCGACCGCATAGGCCGCGAGCGTCGCGCCCGCAGCCGCGGCATCGCCCTTGGTGAAGGCTCCGCGCGCAAACATCGCCCGCATGATGACATCGGGAACGGTCAGGAATGCGACCACGAACGGCAAGGAAAACAGCAACGTGAAATCGAAAGCGCGGCGCTGCGCGGCAAGCGCGCCGTCGTGGTCCTCCGACGTCAGCCGGCGTGACATTTCCGGCAGCAACACCGTGCCCATCGCGATTCCGATCACCCCGATCGGAAGCTGATTGAGCCGGTCGGCATAATAGAGCGCGGAGAGCGCACCAGCCGGCAGGAAAGTTGCGATGATGGTATCGGCGAACAACGCCACCTGCGTCCCCATCGAACCGATGGTCGCAGGGCCCAGCGCCCGGAAGAAGGCGCGGACATCCTCATCGAGCTTGAACGGTGCAAAGCGCGGCAAACCGCCATGGGTCGCGAGGTCGCCGGCGAGCAGGAAATATTGCAGGAAGCCGGAGATCAGCACGCCCCATGCGGCTGCGTGGCCGGGGGTGGGAAAGAAGGCGGCGAGCGCCAGCGTCGCCATCATCGAGATATTGAGAAAGATCGACGCTGCTGCGGCACTGGCGAAGCGCTGCATCACATTCAGGATGCCGCCATAGAGCGTGACCAGCGTGATCAGGAGCAGATAGGGAAAGGTGATCCGCGTCAGTTCGATTGCCAGCCGCCGCTGTTGGGCATCCTCGGTAAAGCCTGGCGCCAGAACGCTCATGGCCTGCGGCATGAACACCAAGGCGAGCACGAGCAGGACAAGCTGCGAGGCAAACAGGAGCGTGAAGATGCGGTCGGCAAACAATTTGGCCGAAGCTTCACCCCGCTCGCCATGGACATGCGCGTAGGCCGGCACGAACGCCGCGTTGAAAGCGCCTTCGGCGAAGATCGCGCGGAAGTGATTGGGCAGGCGCAGCGCCACGAAGAACGCATCCGCGACGGGACCCGCACCGAGAACCGCCGCGAGCATGATGTCGCGGGCGAATCCGGTCAGCCGCGAAAGAAGCGTATAGCCGCCGACGGTGAAGATACGACCAAGCATGCGCCGCTTCTAAAGCATCATCCGCCTACTTTGAAGCGGATGTTCTCCCCTGTCCCCGCCTGCGGGGAGAGGGTTAGGGTGAGGGGGAGTCTCGATAGGCCGCGCTCTTCGAAGGACCCCTCACCCGGAGACGCCGTTACGCGCCGCCTCCGACCTCTCCCCGCAAGCGGGGCGAGGTGGGCTGTGCGGCAGGCAGTGCGATTCCATCAGAGTGTCGAGCGTGTGAAGCTCGCACTTCAAAACAGCACAATCAGGCTGCAAAATACCCGCGCACGGCCTCGATGATTCGCGCCTGTGTCGACTCGTCGAGATAGGCGTGGATCGGCAGGCTGATCGCGTCGGCGGATAGACGCTCGCAGACCGACAGGCCACCGTCGGCGACCGGAAAGTCCCGGTACGCGGTCTGCTGGTGCATCGATTTCGGATAGTAGATGGCGGTCGGAATGCCCTGCGCCTTCAGAACCGAGGCGAATTCATTGCGGTCGGTTCCCTTCGGCATGCGGATGGTGTACTGCGCCCAGACCGACGTGGAGGTACTCGCAAGATGCGGCACCGTCACGACATTGCCGAGACCTCGCGCGTAACGCTCCGCCACGCGGTTGCGCGCGGCGATTTCATCCTCGAAGATCTTCAGCTTTTCGATCAGCACCGCCGCCTGGATTGTGTCGAGCCGCCCGGTGAGGCCGATGCGAACATTGTCGTATTTGTCCGAGCCCTGTCCGTGAACGCGGACGCTGCGCAGGATTTCGGCAAATTCGGTGTCGTCGGTGAAAATCGCCCCGCCGTCGCCGAAACAGCCAAGCGGCTTTGCAGGGAAGAAACTGGTCGCAGTGATGACGCCGAAGCCGCCGAGGCGGCGGCCCTTGTAACTTGCACCGAACGCCTGCGCGGCGTCATCGAGCACAAACAGACCCTCGGCTTGCGCGACCGCACCGACAGCATCATGGTCGGCGCTCTGGCCGAACAGATCGACCGGAATGATTCCGCGCGGTCTGAGACCGATCCGTCTTGCGGTCGCAAGGGCGCGCTTGAGCGAGGCAACATCGATATTGAAGGTCGCCTCGTCGACGTCGACGAACACCGGCGTCGCGCCGGTCAGCGCCACCGCCTCGCCGGTCGCGCAGAATGTGAACGAGGGACAGAACACCGCATCGCCCCGACCGACGCCTTTTGCCATCAGCACCATCAAGAGCGCGTCCGTGCCGCTCGCGCACGTCACCACGTGCTTTGCCCCGCAGAAGGCACCAAGCGCCGCCTCGAGCTCGGTCACCTCCGGGCCGTTGATGAACTGGCAATGGGCGAGCACGCGCGCGACCGCCTCGTCGACGGATTTGCCAAGCCTGCGGCGCTGTGCGGCGACGTCGATGAGGGGAACGGGATCGGGGCGCGTGTGCTGGTTCATCTTGCCTTGCAGATTTTGAGAGCGCGACATCTTATCGAAGCGGCCTAGCCGACGACACGCCGGGGTCCCTTGAGGGCGTGAGAAGCTACCGCAGGCCTGGCGGGACTTTCGAGGCAACGGATCGCGATTTCGAGGCTGGCGACGCCTTCGTCGCCGGTCACCGCGGGCTGGCTGCCGCTGCGTACGGCGCGGATAAAGGCGATCAATTCGGCGCGCAAGGGCTCGTCATGGCCGACCGGCAGATGGCGCATCGAATAGCTGCCGTCCGGCTTGAAGCCGAAGCACTCGGTCACCTGACGGGTGAGCAGATCGCCCATCACATATTTGCCGCGCGTCGCCACGGTGACGCTGCGCGCCTTGAACGGCGTCAGCCAGTTGGTGTTGATATGGGCAAGCACGCCCGAGGCCGTCCTGAACTGCAACAGCGCGATATCCTCGCGCTCGGCGACCGCACTGGAAAGTTGCGGCTGCACTTCGATGATGTCGGATTCGGTAAACCAGCGGATCAGATCGATATCGTGCACGGCAAGATCGATGACCACACCGACATTCGACATGCGGGGCGGGAACGGCCCGACGCGGGTGATCGCGATTGAAAGGATGTCCTCACCAGATATTGCCTGCTTGACGGCGGCCACCGCCGGATTGAACCGTTCGACGTGCCCCACCATCAGTGTCACGCCGGCGCGGCGGGCCGCAGCGACGATTTCGTGCCCCTCCTCCACCGATGAGGCGATCGGCTTCTCGACCAGGATGTGGATGTTGCGTTCGATGCAGGCGAGCGCGATCTCGTGGTGGAGATGCGTCGGAGCTGCGACTGTCACTGCATCGACGCCTTCGGCGAACAATTCGTCAAGTCTTGCAAAGGCACGGCAGCCCGCGAAATCGGTGGCGCGCGCGCGATGCTCCGGCAGCGGATCGACGACACCGACCAATCTGATATCGGGCAGACCGGCCAGCACGCGGGCATGATTGCTGCCCATGATGCCTGCCCCGATCACGCCGATGCGAAGCGCGGGCTTTGCCACGGCCTTCTGACCGGACGCGGATGCCTTGGAAACCATGAAGTTAAACCCCCAAAACCCGTAAGTGGCGCCTCAACTCACCCCCGGGCACCGCCGGTTCTCTAACACGTCATCCTGAGTGTGGCGATTGATTGGCGAGCGAACCCAAACACGTTTTGATTCAAAGAATTACATCCATATTACGCCACCGGGGGCAAGCTAGCCAGACTCAATTCCGGCCCTTCACGAGCGCCGGTAGTCGTCCTCGATGCGAATAATGTCGTCCTCGCCGAGATAGCTGCCGGTTTGGACCTCAATCAATTCCAGCGAAATCTTGCCCGGGTTCTCCAGCCGGTGGACGGCGCCGATCGGGATATAGATCGATTCGTTCTCGTGCACGATCCTGACGTCCTCGTTGACCGTCACCCGCGCGGTGCCGCGCACCACGATCCAGTGTTCGGAGCGGTGGTGATGTTTCTGCAGCGACAGCCGGCCACCGGGTTTGACGATGATACGTTTGACCTGGTGACGCTCGCCCATGTCGACCGATTGATACGAACCCCAGGGGCGATGCACCTTCAGGTGATCTTCGGTCACCTGCGGCGCCACCGTCTTCAGTTTCGCCACCAGGCGCTTCAATCCGTTGGCATCCTTTTGACGCGACACCAGCACCGCGTCCTGCGTCGCCACCACGACGAGGTCGTCGACGCCCTCCAATGCGACCAGCGCCTTGTCGGTCGAAACGTTGCAGTTGCGGGAATCCTCGAACACGGCCACACCGTGCACGGCGTTGCCCTGGCTGTCCTTGTTCGACAATTCCCAAACTGCATGCCATGAGCCGACATCGGACCAGCCGCAGGCGACCGGCACCACCGCGGCGTGCGAGGTCTTTTCCATCACCGCATAATCGATCGAAATCGGCTTCGCCGACCCGAATGCAGTCGTATCAAGTGTCACGAATCCGAGGTCGCGGCCGGCCTTGGTGACGGCGTCGCTGACCGCCTGGATGCTTTCGGCATCGAGGGCGCGGTATTCGTCGAGCAGGACGGCGGCGCGAAACATGAAATTGCCGCTGTTCCAGAAATAACCGGCCTTGACGTATTCGGCGGCGGTCGCCGGATCCGGCTTCTCGACGAATTTCTGAACCGTGTGGACTTTGCCGGAAACCGGTTCGCCAGGACTGATATAGCCATATTCGGTCGCGGCACGCTCGGGGCGGACGCCGAAGGTCACGATACGTCCCGCCTCCGCCGCGGCGAGCCCTTCGCGGCATGCTGCGACAAAAGCCTCGCTGTCGCGCACGACGTGATCGGCGGCGAGCGCCAGAACCACTGCATCCGCGGCGCGCATCCGTGCAAACGCCGCGCCCGCGGCAATCGCAGGTCCCGAATCCCGTCGCATCGGCTCGAGCAGAATATCGGCCTCAATCCCGATCTCGGCCAGTTGCTCCAGCACCATGAAGCGATATGCCGCGTTGGTGATGATGATCGGGCGATCGAACAGCGCAGGCTCTGAGACGCGCAGGATCGTGTCCTGGAAGGTCGAACGCGTGCCGAATAAAGGCAGGAACTGTTTGGGGCGAACCTCGCGCGATGCCGGCCACAGCCGCGTCCCGGCGCCGCCGCACATGATCAGTGGAACAATTTTTCCGCCCATCCGCACCTCACAAATTCCTGCGGCCAGAACCAGGACACCACGTGGCGCGCGCCGCCCTCAAAGGTCTCGAACCAAAAGAGAGTTTCAAGAAGTCGACCCGGGCTTGATGATGTCACGAAGTTCAAGCGAAAACATATCTCGCCTTGCCTCGCGACCCAACTTCTTCGCCGGAACCGCGTCAACTAACCTTAACTCTTCCGGTTGATCACCGGCGGGGCCCCAGGTCCCCGGAAAGCCTTCAGGCCTTCAAGGGCTTATAAGGATCCTTTAAGCGCAGTGCTGCGGGTCGGGCAATACCTCGTCGGGCGACTATTGCAAGATCGGCATTTAGACCATACCAAGGCGCCCGAAGTTCGGCGCAGGCGGGGTTGCGTCGTTTTTCTGGCTTCCTCCAGGCTTGGCGAATACGGGCGAAATGCGCCGAATCCTGCTTTCAGCGATAAAGATACTGGTATCGGCGGCGCTACTCTACTTCGCGCTCCGCAAGGCCAATTTTGCCGATCTCGCCTCGCGCATCGATGTTGCGAGCCTGGGCTGGATTGCCCTTGCGATCGCGGTGACCTTCCTCCAGATATTCATCGGCGTCTTGCGGTGGCGGATCGTCAGCGCCGAATGCGGCGCGCCGCTGTCGGTCCGGCAGGCGATGCGCTACAATCTGATCGGAACATTCTTCAACCAGACGCTGCCATCATCGATCGGCGGCGATGCGGTGAGGCTCTGGCTGGTAGCGCGTGCCGGTGCCGGATGGCGCGCAGCGACCTATTCCATCTTTGTCGACCGCGCCATCGGCCTGATCGCGCTCGCGGTCATTATCGTGGCTACCCTGCCGTGGAGCTATCACCTGATCGGCGATCAATACGGCCGCTACGCGCTGCTGCTCGTCGATTTTGCCGCGCTCGCCGGCGGGGTGGGATTTCTCCTGATCGGCGTGCTGCCCTGGCCCTGGCTGAAGAAATGGTGGGGCACACATCACATTCATGCCTGCGCGGTGATCGCCAACCGGGTGATTTTCGATAGGCATAGCGGGCCGAAAATCGCGGTGCTGTCACTCCTGGTCCACGTTCTGGCCGTGGTCATCGCCTGGTGCGTCGTGCAGTCGATCGCAGCGCCGGTGGCGTTCGGACAGATTTTCCAGCTGGTCCCGCCGGTCATGTTGATCACGATGCTGCCGATCTCGATCGCCGGCTGGGGCGTGCGCGAGGCTACCATGGGGCTGGCTTTCGGATATGCCGGACTGATGACCAATGAGGGCATCAATATTTCGCTGCTCTATGGCGCGGTGTCGTTCATTGTCGGCACCATTGGCGGTCTGGTGTGGATCGTCTCCGCCGAGAAGGCCGCCAAGGGCGCAAAGCCGATCGGGGTGCCGGAGTAGCGGCGGCAAACATGAACAACTCCGGAATGTGGACGTTGGTGGCGACGGTGGCGGCGGCGATGCTGTCCGCGGCGTTGATCCGCATCATCCGGCCTCTGCTTCTCAGGCACGCCTTGGCGAGGCCCAACGCACGCTCCTCGCATCAACTCCCGACGCCGCAAGGGGCCGGGATTGCGGTGGTTGCGGCGACGCTTGCGGTGGCGGGCACCATCATCGCCTTGATGGATGCGTCCGCTGCGCAATTCCCGATGGCGGTTTTCGCTGCCACGCTGTTCATTGCGGTGGTCGGCTGTGCCGATGACCTCAGATCGTTGCCGGTCGTGACGCGGCTCGTGCTGCAGGCGAGCGCGGTCGCTGCGATCCTGCTTGCCGCTCCGGCCGATCTTCGTGTCGTGCCGGCCGTCCCGTTCTGGATCGAGCGCGGCCTGCTTCTGTTGGCGGGCCTCTGGTTCGTCAATCTCGTCAATTTCATGGATGGGCTTGACTGGATGACGGTCGCGGAAGTCGTTCCGATCACGGCCGCAATGATCGTGCTGGGCTCGATCGGCGATTTCCCCTGGCCCGCCGCGATCCTCGCCGCCGCGCTGTGCGGCGCCATGATCGGATTTGCGCCGTTCAATCGGCCGATCGCGACGATCTTTCTCGGAGATGTCGGCAGCCTGCCGATCGGCCTGCTGCTCGGCTGGTGCCTGCTGCAACTGGCCTGGCATCAGCAAATCGCGGCAGCCTTGCTGTTGCCGCTATATTACCTGGCCGACGCCACCTCGACGCTTTTGCGCCGGATCGCGGGCGGCGAGCCGTTCTGGGCCGGGCATCGCTCGCATTTCTATCAGCGCGCCACCGACAACGGCTTTTCGGTGATCGGCGTGGTCGGCGCGGTGTTCACGCTCAACCTCGTGCTTGCGGCGCTGGCAATTGCCTCGACCAGGATACAGTCATTCTCGTTTGAGGTTGCGCTCGTCGTCATAGGCGCCGGTGCGGTCGCATTGTTGTTGCACCGGTTTTCGCAGCCGCGTTCCGGGAAATAGTTCAGGCAGCGTTCGAGCCGAATTCGGGGACGGCATCCCTGAGCACCGCCTTGATGGTGGACCGGTCATCCCTGACGATCGCCTGCTGGAGCGCAGCGATCCATTTCCGCATCGACTGCATTGGTGGTTCGTTGGGCTTGGCCGCCATGATGCCGGCGACGCCGATCTGAAGCGGCGGCTCCTCATGCGCGAACAGAATCTCGTTTAGGCGCTCTCCCGGGCGCATTCCGGTGAAGACGATATCGATGTCGTGGCCGGGCTCAAGTCCGGAAAGGCGGATCATGCGCTCGGCGAGTTCGACGATTTTGACCGGCTGCCCCATGTTCAGCACGTAGACCGAAACGTCGGGGCGTTGCGGCGACAGCGCGTGGGCGGCGGCCGTGATCACCAGATCGCAGGCTTCGCGGATGGTCATGAAATACCTGACCATGTCGGGATGGGTGATGGTGACCGGCCCACCTGCCTCGATCTGGGCCTTGAACTTCGGCACCACCGAGCCGTTGGACGCCAGCACGTTGCCGAACCGGACGGAAATCAGCCGCATCGAAGGCTTGCCGTCCGGCATGGCGGCGAGCTCGTGATCGAGAGCCTGGCAATACATCTCGGCGAAGCGCTTGGTCAGGCCGAGCATCGATACCGGTTCGATCGCCTTGTCGGTCGAGATCATCACCATCGCGCCTGCGCCTGACGCCAGCGCCGCATCAGCAACATTCACGGTGCCGAAAATATTGGTCTTGACGCCCTCACTCCAGTCACGTTCCAATATAGGCACATGCTTGAGTGCTGCGGCGTGAAAGACGATGTCCGGCCTGAATTCGTGCATCAGCCGCAGGATACGGTCGCGGTCGCGAATGTCCGCCACCCGTCCCTCGATCGAGGCGCTACTTCCAGTGGCGGTGAGCGCTTCGGTAATGGCATAGAGCGCCGGCTCGGAATTCTCGATCACCAGCAACCGCGCGGCGCCGAAAGTCACGACGCGGGCGCAAACCTCCGAACCGATCGAACCACCCCCGCCGGTGACAATGACGGCCTTGTTTTTGACCAGCGCCTCGAGACGGGCATAATCGATCTTCTCGCTCGGCCGCAGCAGCAGGTCCTCCACCGCAACCGACGTCAATCGCGGCAAATCTCCGCTCTCAAGCGACGGCAGGCGACTGACGATCAGTCCGAGCCGGCGCGAGCGCATCAGGACGGCTTCGGGCCGGGCCTCGGGCTCGAATGCCGAGGGCGTCATCACAACGCGGGCGATCGGTTTGTTGCGCTTGGCAAAATCGGCGATGACGTCCTCAAGGTCATCGATGCCGCCGAGCACCGGAATGTTGCGGATCAATTGGCCGCGATCGGCAGGTGATGGCGACAGCAATCCGGCCGGCCAGATCCGTTTCACCGCGCCGCTTTCAATTCCCCGCAGCAGGATTTCGGCATCCGCGGCGCGGCCCACCAGCAGCGTCGGCGCCGCGTCCTCGGCCCTCGCATGACGCCGCACGCGCGTATAGCGAAAATAGCGGTAGGCGAAGCGCGAGGCGCCGAGAAGGGATACCTCGAGAAACCAGAACAGGATGATCGTGACCTTGCCGAAAAAGAACGCGCCCTGAACGTTCGGCGCCACCGGCATGCCGTGAACGTTGGGGGCAACGAAGATATAATCCAGCACCAGCAGCGTCAGCGCCAGCACGGTGGCGGCGCGCAGGATGTTCAGCGCGTCGGGCAGCGAGATGAAACGCCATTTCGTCGTCGTCAGGTGGCAGAAGTAGCAAACGAAAAGACTGAATGCGATGAAATAGGGCAGGATGTTGAGGAGCAGCGGCAGACGATCGGCGAAATTGCCTTCGAAACGAATATAAAAACTGCCGACAAGGGCGACTGCAGTCGCCAGCGCGTCATGCGCCGCAATCAACGCATTGCGCGAAGTCAGATTCGGGAGGCGCATCATGTGGTTGACCGGTCACCAAAGACGGCGGGCATGGCTCGTTTCACGGCATCCCTGATAGCTGATCTGGCGCACGCACACCAGCCGTCAGGTTCGTAACGAATTCGTTGTTCCCACCGGCATTTCACGCCTGCCCTCTTCCAGCATCCTCGCACCCGCGATGCCGACGCCGAGAACGTACATCCAGCCCTCGTTGAAATCGAAAATGTGGGAGTTGAACAGCGAGGTGAAAAAGTTCTGGACCACGACCATCAATCCGATCCAGGCCATCAGGCCGTCGTGACGGAACAGCATCAAATGCGAAAGCCACATGGCATAGAGCACGATCACGCCGAGCGCGCCCCACTGAACCGCCACGTTCAGCGTCTGGTTATGCGGATTGGCGATCACCTCGGCCGAGGCGCCGCCGGCCGGACCGGTTGATGCCTGCTCGAAAAGCCGCTTGATCGATCCCGTGCCGTGACCGAGCACCGGCGCGTCGGCAATGAAGCGAAGCGATTTCCTCCAGAATTCCAGCCGCATCCCCATCGATGTCGACAAGTTTTGCTCCTCGTAGCCCTTGTATTCCCTCGAGAAGGTTTCGATGGTCGAGCGCAATTTCGGCGAGGACGCAAACGCCAGTCCCGCCAGCACGATCACCGCGCACAAGATCACCAGTCGGCTCCGCCATCCAAGATGCAGGAGTGCAAAAACGGCCAGCATCACCGGCATCGTCACCAGCGCCGTGCGCGAGACCACGACGAAGGTCATATTGATGACGAAGCTCAGCGCGATTGCGCTCAGCAACAGTGCCGGCACAATCCTTCCCGACCGGAACAATAAAACGGCCGGATAGGCGAGCACCACGGCGCAGAGTGCGAATTCCTGGCTCTGGTCGATATAGTTCTTGATCGGCACGCCGTAATGGGCGCCGGATTTCAGCGCAAGATGCGGGTCGAACGCCACCAACCAGGACATCGCCATCAAGGCGACGCATGAAGCAAGAAATGCCGTGAAAACCTGCAAGCCGCGACTCGATCGCTCGAAATGATAGAACAGGATCGGGACCATCAGCAGCTTTGCGCTGGGGCCAACGGCGTAAATCCGCGCGCCCCACGGCACGTCCGACCACAGTGTGCCGATGAGCGCCAGGACAAATAGCGCAGCCGGCAGCAGCGAGGCCGGGCGCTTGAGCGATCGCAGGAAAGCACTGGCATCGAAGAACGGCGCCATGGTCACCAGCGCCGCGACAACAAAGATCGCGACCAGTGAGGTCGACCACGGCAGCGCAAGCGCAACCAGGATCAGGAAAAAATCCGTCGCTGCGGTCCAGCCGGCCCGATCCCGCAACCGCCGCCACAACAGCGCGCCCACCGAATCCCCCGCGACCGCGCTCACGCTTTGCCTCCGCGCGCGCGATCGACCAGCGAGGTGGTGCTAAAGCCCGGCAGGACGTCGATCAGCACTACTTCACCTCCAAGCGCTTCGACGATCTCGTGGCCGACCACCTGCTCGCGCCTATAGTCGCCACCCTTCACCAGCACGCTCGGCCTGATCGCGGTGATCAACCTGATCGGCGTGTCTTCCGCGAAGATCACGACGAGATCGACCGCTTCGAGTGCGGCGAGAACTTCCGCTCGCGCCCGCTCGTTCTGGACTGGACGACCCTCGCCTTTCAGCCGCATGACCGAAGCGTCGCTGTTGAGGCCAACGATCAGACGATCGCAGGCGGCACGTGCCGCGGTCAGAAGCTTGACGTGGCCGGGATGCAGGATATCGAAACAGCCGTTGGTGAAACCGATCCTCAGGCCTTCCTTACGCCAATCCGAAAGGCGCTCATCGAGCTCGCCATCGGAGACGATTTTTTCCTCCGCCGCGAGGAACGCATGCGGCAGGATTTTCCGCCGTAATTCGGCCGAGGTTACGCTGGCCGTACCCTTCTTGCCGACCGCGACCGCGGCTGCGGCATTCGCCATCCGCAGGGCGGTTTCCCAATCCGCCCCTGCCGCAAGCACGGCGGCAAGCACCGCGGCAACCGTATCGCCCGCGCCCGAGACGTCGCGCACCTTCACCGGGTGCGCCGGCACATGAATCGCCTCGCCCTTGCGCGGCACCAGCGTCATGCCGTGTTCGCTTTGCGTGACCAGAATGGCCTCGCAGTCGGCAAGCTGGATTGCGTCCTGCGCGGCAGCCGCAATGCTCTCGGTCGAATCCGCCAGGCTTCGGGTTGCTTCCGCAAACTCCTTGCGATTCGGCGTGAGCAGGGTCGCACCGCGATAGATCGCGAAATTGAGGCTCTTGGGATCGACGATCACGGCCTTGCCGAGCTTGCGCGCGGCATTGATGACATTGCGGATCACGCGCGCGGTCAGCGTCCCCTTGGCATAGTCGGACAACAGCACGATGTCGGCTCGCGGCACCAGCGGCAAAATCGCGTCGATCAGTTTCTGCTCGGTTTCGGCCGCCGCCGGTCGTGCCAGTTCCCAATCCGCGCGCAGCATATGGGTGGAGAAATGTTCGGAGACGAAGCGCACCTTTCGCGTGGTCGGCCGTGTCGAATCGCAAACCAGAACGCTTTCGATTCTGGCCTCCTTCGCGAGCGCGGCCCTAAGCTTACTTCCCGCATCGTCGTCACCGACCAGGCCGACGAAAATGCAACGCCCGCCAAGCGAGGCCACATTGCGCGCCACGTTCCCCGCTCCGCCGATATTGGTCTCGCTCCGCTGCACGGCAATCACCGGCGCGGGCGCCTCCGGCGAAACCCTCGACACCTCGCCATAGACGAATTCGTCGAGCATGAGGTCGCCGACGCAGAGCACGGTCTTGCCGGCAATCTCATCAGTCAGGGCTTCGAAATCGAACATTGGTTCCCGTTATCCGTGACGCGCTCAGCGATAGGGATCGGCGCGATCGAGGTAGCCCTTGACATAGAGGCCGACGGTCTCCTCCAGCGGCGTGAAGCCGCCGTTATAGCCGGCACGCTGCAGGCGGGCGACATCGCCTTGGGTGAAATACTGGTAGCTGTCGCGGATCGACAAGGGCATGTCGACATAGCGAAGGTTCGCAGGCATTCCCAGGGCGGCATAGGCCGCTAGCATCAGATCCTTGAAGCTGCGGGCCTTGCCGGTGCCGACGTTGAAAATGCCCGAGACCGATGGCGTGGCGAGCAGCCACATCGCCACGCGCACGGCGTCGTCGACATAGATGAAATCGCGCCGCTGATCGCCGTCGGCGATGCCTTCGCGGTGCGACTTGAACAATTCCACCACGCGACCGGCACGCAGCTCATCGAAGCGCCGCGCCAGCACGCTCATCATCGCGCCCTTGTGATATTCATTGGGGCCGAACACGTTGAAGAATTTCAACCCGGCCCATTGCGGCGGCAGTTTTTCGCCTCTGCCTGCGCGCTCGGAAACGGCGAGGTCGAAAAGATGCTTGCTCCAGCCATAGAGGTTCATCGGCCGCAGCGCCTTCAGCGCCGAAGACGACCGATCGTCCGCAAACCCCTGCGTGCCGTCGCCGTAAGTCGCCGCCGAGGACGCGTAGATGAACGGCGTCGGATTGGCCGTGCACCAGTCCAAAAGCCGCATGGGAAGACGAAAATTGGTCTCGATCACGAGATCGCCGTCGGTCGCCGTGGTTTCGGAAATGGCGCCCATGTGGATGATCGCATCAAGCCGGCGGCCCTTCAGCCAATCCGGCAGTTCCTTCGGAGGCACGATGTCGGCGAGTTGGCGCTTGGCGAGGTTGCGCCATTTACCGGCCTCGCCGAGCACGTCGCAGACAACGACATCCGTGCGGCCAGCCTCGTTGAGCGCTGCCACGACATTCGACCCGATAAAACCGGCGCCGCCGGTCACCAGCAACATTCCGCGCCCTGCCCTCCATCTGCCGCCAGCTTTGCCCCACTCCTTGCCCGCAAGCAACTTGGGTCGCCGGGCACAGTGAAAACCGTCGCATTGCCGGCTTTACCCCGCCACAAGGAGCAGTTACCGACAGGCTGCAGAAGGATGCAGCGCCCGCTGTAAGAAATGAACATATATTCAGAGAATGATGTCACGATCGAGGAGGCCGCGGATACAAGGCCGATCCTGATTATTCCGTATATGTGGATCGGCGACTTCGTGCGCGGGCATAGCCTCGTCCGGGTGCTCAACCAGCGCTGGCCCAACCGGCCGATAGACCTGCTCACGACGACCCTCTGCGCCCCCCTGATCGATTATATGCCGGGGGTCCGCGCCGGCATCGTCTGGGATCTGCCGCGCAGCCGGCTCGCTCTCGCCAAGCAGCGGGCACTGGCGGAAAAGCTCCGCGCCAGGAACTACGGTACGGCCATCGTCCTGCCCCGGACCTGGAAATCGGCGATCGCGCCGACGCTCGCGGCCATCCCGGAACGGGTGGGCTTTGTCGGCGAAATGAGATTTGGCCTCATTAACCGATGGCGCTGGGGTGAAAAAGCCCTGCCCCGCATGATCGACAAGATCGGCGCGCTGGCGCTGCCCGATCGCGCCGTCCTGCCGACGGAATGGCCGGTGCCGCAGTTGAAAGTGCCAGCAGAAGACGTCAGCCGGTTTCGGCAGGCGCGCGGATTAGGCCAGGCAACCGCCGTGGCCCTGGCGCCCGGTTCGGTCGGGGCCGCCAAGCGCTGGACCTACTATGCACAGGCGGCGCGGATTTTGGCCAAGCGAGGGTTTGACGTCTGGGTCGTCGGCGGCCCCGGCGAAAAGGCTCTCGCTACCGAAATCGTGACCGAAGGCGGCCCGCGCGTGCGCGACCTCACGGGAAACGACCTGCGCCATGGCATTCTCGCGATGGCGGCAGCCCAGCTGGCGATCTCCAACGATTCCGGCTTGATGCATGTCGCGGCCGCGCTGGGGACGCCGACAATCGGCATTTTCGGCCCGACCAGCCCCTATCACTGGGCGCCGCTCAACCCGCTCGCGGCAACGGTTCAGACCAGGACCGTGGTGCCGTGCCAACCCTGTCATCGGCCGATTTGCACCATGAACGACCATCGCTGCATGCGGGAAATACCCGCATCCGACGTTGTCGATATTGCCGAGCGCGTGCTGGCGCAGGCGCACATAGGCGCGCGTTAACCTTGCGCGGCGACAGCGCCGTCATTACCAAGGACGAAGACCTCAAACTTTGACGGTATCGCTTGAGCCAAAATTCCAACGACCCGATCGAGGATCATCTGGCGCTTTCGCTCGCCGCCCTTGAGCGCGCGGTCAAGGACGAAAGCTTGCTTGCGGCTGCGCGGAAGATCGCCGAAGTCATCACCAAAACACTGCGTGGCGGCAACAAGCTCCTGATCGTCGGCAATGGAGGCAGCGCCGCCGATGCCCAGCATATCGCCGCCGAAATCGTCGGCCGCTACAAGCAGGACCGGCCGGCTTATGCGGCGATCGCGCTGACCACCGACACCTCGGCGCTGACCGCAATTGCCAACGACTATGGTTTCGAACAGGTGTTCGCGCGGCAGATCGCAGGTCTCGGCCGACGCGGTGATGCGCTGCTCGCGCTTTCGACCTCGGGCCGCTCGCCCAATATTCTGGCCGCGCTGACCACGGCGCGCGAGCGCGGCATTGTCACCGTCGGAATGACGGGCGAGAGAGGCGAGAGGCTTTCGGCGCTCTGCGATCATCTTCTGGTCGCGCCCAGCAACGACACGCCGGTCATCCAGCAAATCCACATCGCGGTCGCGCACGGCATTTGCGAGGCGATCGAACAGGCCATGATGCGCGAGGCCCCCCGAACATGAGCGGCGCCGATTTCGCCCGCTCCGCAACGAGGCCCGCCGCATTCCTCGATCGCGACGGCGTGGTCAACCACGACGACGGCTACATGGGCACGCGGGAGCGCATCCGCTGGATGCCGAACGCGGCAAGGGCGATCCGCAGGCTCAACGACGCGGGCTATTTCGTGTTCTTTTTCACCAATCAATCCGGCGTGGCGCGCGGCTTTTTCACCGAAAGCGATCTCAATACCCTGCACGACTGGATGCGCGAGGAACTTGCAGCACAGGGCGCGCATATCGACGACGTCCGCTATTGCCCGCATCATCCCGATGGTTCGGTCGAAGGATATCTTGAGGACCATCACTGGCGAAAGCCCAGCCCTGGAATGATCCATGACCTCATGGCGCATTGGCCGGTGCGGCATCAAGGCAGTTTTGTCATCGGCGATCGCGCGAGCGACATCGAGGCGGCGAAGGCCGCGGACCTTCCGGGCTTTCTGTTCGAAGGCGGCGACCTCGACGCCTTTGTCGCCGATGTCATGGCTCAGATCAAGGCGCGATAAACCTTCGCGATCGCGTTTGCCTCCGCATCCAGGCTGAACTTCTCCAAAACCTTCGCCCGCGCGCGTTCGCCCATCGCCGTCGCAAGGGAAGGATCGCGCATCAAGGGCTCGAGCGCCGCCACCAGCGCATCGACGTCGCCCGGTGGTGTCAGCACGCCGCTGACGCCCTCCTCGACCACGACTTCAGCGGCACCCGCGCGCGAGGCTACCAGCGCGCATCCCGCCGACATCGCCTCGATCAGCGTCAGGCCGAAACCTTCATTGCGCGAGGTGAAAGCATAGATCGTCAGCCGCTGGTACCAGCGCGGCACCTCTTCGATCGGCACTTCGCCCGTGATGAGGAAGCGCGATTGAAGGCGCGCAGTCTCGATCCGCTTCTTCAGATCGCCGGCAAAGCCCTGCTGCTCGACCGTGATCGCTCCGACCACGACCGCCGTAAAATCCGGATAATGCGGCAACAGCCGGCACATCGCTTCGACGAACACGTCCGTGCCCTTTTGCGCGCGCACCCGGCCAAAGCAGCCGATGGCACAGCGGCCCGGCAGGCCGGTTTCGGCGAAGGCGGCGGCGCGATCGAGCGGCGGCGCATATCGATCGGTATCGACGCCGTGCAAAATCACGGTTGCCTTGCGCTTGAGAAACGACGCGGAAGCTTCGCTGGTGGCGATGATCGCATCCATCCGCCGGATCAGCCATCGCGTGACCCAGCTGTGATGCCGCTGGGCCGCAGAAGTGAAAACCAGTTTGAACGGCCAGCCGAGAAAGCGCAGCAAGACGCCCACGATCATCTCGTTGTTGCGGCGCGCATGCCAGATCAGCGGCGTCTGGCTCCGCCACAATTTCAGCAGACCGGAAAATCCGATTTCGGCGATGCCTTCGGGTCGGTTGCGACCGAGCCACGCGGCGCGGAACATTTTCGCAAGCTTCGGCGCCACCATGCGGTTGGTTGCCGTGACGCCGGAATACCGCCTGTGCAGGTTAGGCACGACGACTTGCAGATTTTCGGCGGAAATATTCTGAAGTGCCACGTCGGGCTCCATCTTGCGGTGCCGAAGCTCGCGCAGGCGAAATCGGCCTGAAATTCTCATTCGCCGCAAGCCCTGACCAGTTCTGATTTAGCTTGAAAAAACCGCCCATAGCGGGCAAGGAAACGGAGGTTTCGGAGCAACCCTGACAGCTGGGGCGTCGCAAGAGCCGCCCAGGACTGTCAATGGAACGCGGATGACCGAACTTCCCACGAAAATCACCGATGATCCCTATGGCGCGGCGATCCTGATTCGCCGCCTGGTCATGGAACAGGGCGCCGCCTACTGGCGACGCTACCTGCAGGCGTTTGCGCTGATGGCGGTTTCGGCGGCGGCCACCGCGGGTTCCGCCTACCTGCTCGGCCAGGTCATCAATCAGGCCTATGTCGACAAGAACATCCGCGGGATTGCGATCCTTTCCACGATCACCATCGTCATCTTCCTGATCAAGGGCGCGGCGACCTACGGTCATCAGGTGATTCTGTCGAAGATTTCCAACGCTATCCTCGCCAACAACCAGCGGGCGCTGTTTGCCAAGCTGATGCGCGAGAGCGTGGGCTTTTTCTCCGCGCGGCATTCGTCCGAATTTCTGGCGCGTCTGACGGCAGGCGCCAATTCCGTCACCCAGGTCCTCAATCTCCTGATCAACGCCGTGGGCCGCGATGTGTTGTCCCTGATTGGGCTGATCGCCGTGATGGTGACGCAGGATCCATGGATGTCGCTGCTTGGGTTCGCAGTTGCGCCACCAGCGATGCTGGTGCTGCGCAAACTGGTGAAACGGATCAAGGGGCTGGCCCACAATCAGTTCACCGGCACCGCCGACATTATGGAGACCATGCAGGAATCGCTGCAGGGCATCCGCACGGTGAAGGCCTTCACGCTGGAACAGACCATGCGCGAGCGCATCGACGCCAGCATCACGGCGGTCGAAAGCAACGCCAACAAGATGGCGCGGGTCTTCAATCGTTCGAGCCCGCTGATGGAGACGCTCGGCGGCCTGGCAATCGCGGGCGGACTGATGTATGGCGGCTACAGCGTCATCGCATGGGGCGCCAAGCCCGGCCAGTTTTTTTCGTTCCTGACCGCATTCCTGCTGGCTTATGAGCCCGCCAAGCGCCTGGCTCGCCTCAATATCGAGTTGAACAGCAGCCTGATCGGCGCCAGGAAACTGCTTGAGATCATCGACAGTCCGGCCAGCGAACCCGAAGACGACGGCAGGCCGGCGCTCAAACTCTCCGAGGCGCGCGTCGAACTGCGTAATGTAAACTTCGCCTACCGGGCAAACGAGCCGGTGCTCAATCGCATGAGCTTCGTCGCCGAACCCGGGAAGGTCACCGCGCTCGTCGGCCCTTCCGGCGGCGGCAAGTCGACGGTGCTGGCGCTGCTCTTGCGATTCTATGAGGTGAATGACGGCGAGATCCTGATCGACGGACAGTCGATCTCGTCGGTGTCGCGCAAATCGCTTCGCCAGCAGACCGCTTTTGTCGGCCAGGACGTCTACCTGTTCCGCGACACCATTCGCGCCAATATCGCGTTCGGCAAACATGACCCGAGCGAGGAAGAGATCGTCGCTGCTGCGAAGGCGGCCTGCGCGCACGAATTCATCCTGGGTTTTCCGCTTGGCTACGACACGCCGGTCGGCGAGCACGGCATGCAATTGTCAGGTGGCCAGCGCCAGCGCATTGCGGTGGCGCGTGCGCTGCTGAAAAACGCGCCCATCATCCTGCTCGACGAGGCGACCGCCGCGCTCGACTCCGAATCGGAAAGGCAGGTGCAGGAAGCGATCGAACATCTGTGCCATAACCGCACTACCATCGTCATTGCCCACCGCCTGCACACCATCATGCACGCCGACGCCATTCTCGTGGTCGAAGGCGGCGAGGTCGTCGAGCGCGGGCGGCATGACGATCTCCTGCGCCGCGCCGGACGCTATGCGTCGTTCTTCCGCCTGCAGCAGCGCCAGGCTACCCCGTCGCTGGCGCCGATCAGCGCAACCGCTTAAGGCCTGAATCGAAGTTCCAATCCCAACCCGCTGAGACTGCTTCATGAACGCCTCATCCTTCGTCATCCCCCCTCCTCCGCAGGCCGCGATTGCGGTCAGCGGAGATTCCAAATCCTTTCCGGTGCGGCGCATCTGGTGCGTTGGGCGGAACTATCTGGAGCACATCCGCGAGATGGGAAACGATGAGCGCGCACCGCCGTTCTTCTTCGCCAAACATCCCGACATGCTCGAAGCCGACGGCGCCACTATCCCCTACCCCCCGCTGACCAAGGACCTGCACCACGAAGTCGAATTGATCGTGGCCATGAAGAGCGGCGGCTTGAACATTCCCGCCGACAAGGCACTCGATCACGTCTGGGGCTATGCGGTCGGCATCGACTTGACCCGCCGCGACCTGCAACTCGCCGCGCGCAAGAAGGAGCGGCCCTGGGAAGTCGGCAAGTCGTTCGACCATTCCGCGCCCTGCGGCGCCTTGCAGCCGGCTTCAAGGATCGGCCACCCGTCGAAAGGCAAGATCTGGCTCTCGGTCAACGGCACCGAAAGGCAGAAGGGCGACCTGACCGAGCTGATCTGGAGCGTGCCGGAAATTATCTGGCAATTATCGCAGCAGGTGTCCCTCGGCGCGGGGGACATCATCATGACCGGGACGCCGGCTGGCGTCGCCGCACTCTCCCCTGGCGACAAGATCGAATGCGGGGTCGACGGCGTCGGCACGCTGAGGGTTGCGATCGGCAAGGCGGATTAAAGGACAGGCATTTCGAACGCTAGCCGTCATGCCCGGCCTTGTGCCGGGCATCCATGTTTTTGGCGACGCGAACAAGAAAGGCGTGGATGGCCGGGTCAAGCCCGGCCATGACGACTGAGAACACGAGTTACGCCCTTGCCAGCGCCTGCAAGCCCTTGAAGGTCAGGCGCTTCGGGTCCTTCACACCGGAAAGATAAAGACGACGGATGAACGCGGTGGCCATTTCACGATCGCAATTGGTCAACGCCACCAAAGCTTCGATGGCAATTCCCTGGGCGTCCATGGGCTTTCTCACGCGTCTTGAGCCTGAGCCGTCCATCTTGCGGTGCACCGATTAATGTAGCGTTAACTGTTCCGGAACGACCGCCGATTATGGGACTGCTCAGGAATACCGCATCACGCCGTCATCGACGCGCCCCAACCGCAGCGTGATGATGTCGAGCACGTAGTTCTGGTAGAGCCGCCACGGCCGCTTCGAGCCCTGCTTGGGCATCTGCGCGATCGAGCGCTGCACATAACCTGACGAGAAATCGATCCACGGCACTTCGGTGACGGAGGGATCGACATTATGCGGCACGCAACTCTTGTAGCCATGCCGGTCCATGTAATTGATGAGCCGGCAGACATATTCGCAGGTGAGATCGCACTTCAACGTCCAGGACGCGTTGGTGTAGCCGAAGGCGGAGGCCAGATTGGGTACGCCCGAATACATCATGCCCTTGTAGCTCATCACCTTCGCGAAATCGACCGCGTGGCCGTCAACGGCTACTTCCATGCCGCCGAACAATTGCAGCACCAATCCGGTCGCGGTGACGATGATGTCGGCTTCGAGTTCGCTGCCGTCCTTGAGGCGAATGCCGCGTTCGGTGAAGCGGTCGATCTCGTTCGTCACGACCGAGGCGCGCTTTTCCCTGATCGTGTTGAAGAGGTCGCCGTCGGGCACCAGGCAAAGCCGCTGGTCCCACGGGTTGTAGCGCGGGTTGAAATGGGTCGCGACGTCGAAGTCGGGACCGAGAGCCATCCGCACGCCGCCGAGGATCAGTTTCCTGACCTTCTCCGGCCTGCGCCTTGCGAACTGGAAGAACCACATGCCGAGCAGCACGTTGCGCCAGCGGATCAGGTGATAGGCCATCTTATCCCCGAGCCTCGCCCGCAAGTTCATGGCGAGCTGATCCTGCGCCGGGCGCGACACCACATAGGTTGGCGAGCGCTGCAGCATGGTGACGTGGCCGGCGGTTTTCGCCATCTCCGGTACCAGCGTCACGGCGGTGGCGCCCGATCCGATCACCACCACGCGTTTTCCCGCGTAATCGAGATGATTTGGCCATTTTTGCGGATGGACGATTTCGCCCCTGAAATTCTCGCGGCCTGAAAATTCCGGCGTGTAGCCTTCCTCATACCGGTAATAGCCGGAGCACATGAACAGGAAATTGCAGGTGAAGCGCACGATCTCGCTTGCGCCTTCGCCTGATGTGCGCTCGACCTCGAGCGTCCAGCGCGCGTCCGTTGTCGACCAGGAGGCGTGCCTGACGCGGTGACGGAAGCGGATCTTGCTGTCGATGCCGTTCTCGGCTGCGGTCTCGCGGACATAATTGAGGATGTGCGACCCGTCCGCAATCGCCTTCGGCTCGTTCCACGGCTTGAACGAGTAGCCCATCGTGAACATGTCGCTGTCGGATCGAATGCCGGGATAGCGGAACAGGTCCCAGGTGCCGCCGCTGCGCTCGCGGCCCTCGAGGATGATGAAATTCTTGGACGGGCACTTGTGCTGCAAGTGATAACCGGCACCGATGCCGGAGAGCCCGGCGCCGACGATGATGACGTCGAAATGTTCGGGTTGTTGGGTCGTTTGCATCCGCTCGACTCTATCGTCGTCGTGGCCGGGCTTCATCCCGACCATCCACGTCTTCGACAGCTAGATGGACTGTAAAGATATGGATGCCTGGGCACAATGGCCCGCACTTGGACGGGAAAAGCCGGGCCGAATTGCCGGCCACAGCGAAATAAAGGTAACTACGGTTCATCTTTCCTCTGGATGTCTTTCCCAAAATCGCGATTGGCCTAGATCAGGTCCTCTCCGGTTGTCGGCGCCACGACATAAACCCGCTTCAGCGGCAGCAACATCCGATACTGCGGGTCGAAATCCTCGTAGTGGTCAAAGATGAGCTTGATCAACTCCTCGCCTCCGATCAGGCGGAGGTTTTGATTTGCCCTTTCGAACTCGATCGCAGGCGTGGAAAACGCCCCGAGTGTCACGAAGAGGCCGTGCTCATCATCCTGCACATGTCCGTAAAGCTGCGCGACCTGCGGCTGGCCTATGGTGTTGAGCGTCTGCTTGCATTGCACTTTGACAACGTCATGAAACCCTAGCTCGTCCTTGTGGGCGACAACGTCAACGCCGCCGTCGCCGGTCGCTTGCGTTACCCTGCAATGATAGCCCATGCACTCCAGCAAGTGAGCAATGAAAAATTCGAATTGCCGAAATGATAGGCCCGACTTCAACCGTTTAATGACGAAATCCTCTATCTCCTCCTCCGCCAGCACAGCGGCCGCGTTACCGGTTTCTGCATCCACATCATCGCTGTGAAGCGGCTTTCCTTCGAACGCAGCCATGAACTCTTCAGCATTGTTCTTGACGCTGAAAAGCGTGACCGCCGATCCAATTTCGTGAAGAGCTGTCTGGGAAAAGGCTGCACGTGGAAGATGGCTGGTCCATTTGATCGCCCGGCGATTGGGGCATCCGAGATCATCGGCTGCAGGCTTGAACTCATAGTCGCCCTGCACGATGCCCAAATTGACCATTTTATCGATCTTTGAAGGGTAGATGACCAAATCACCCTTCTTGATCTCGTGTATGAATTTAAACAAGGTCCCCGCTATCACAGGGACCGCGCCGGGTTTCACGCTGGGATAGATTGAAGAGACTGCTTTCTTGAAACCTTCCCTGTTGGGAGGCAAAGCCGACAGGTCGCCCATGGCCTTCCAGCCGATTGCGACAAAGCCTTCTGAAATGGGGCGGGTTCCAAAATCCCTGTTCATGTGAATCCCCCAGATTGGATGTTCTTCCGCCATTGCTTCAAAGTCCTTCGCAGTTGCCCAAGTTGTCGATGGGTTGGCACGCCTCAACTCAAGTCAACCAACGTTGATGCCGCCGCAGCAGAACGACGGCTCCGCTTGCCATTGGACGCTTCCGTGCGCTGCGATCGAATCCGCTCAAGGAGGACGCTCGCCGGTTCATCATTCGGGTCTTGCCGCACCAGCTCGCCTCTGAAGGCCTTGGCAAGGATCGCGGATTCGAGGCGATCGAGCAACGCGCGAGCGCGCGCGGCTTCGGCTTCGAGTCGGTCGGCGCGAGCGAATGCCTCCTCAATCAATTCAAGCAAATCCCTTTGCTGATTTGCAGGAGGAACTGGAATAACGGTTCGCGCGAGGCCAGCCTTACCAATATGGATAATGTTGACCCCCTGCGTATTGGCAATGAATCCGCCACTTCGCGCGATAAACAGCAGGGAATATCTGAGAAGATCAGGATCGTATTCGCGAGGCCTTATTCGGAGAAGTGTATTTTGGAAGCAAACATCCTTTAAGTCGCCGTTCCAAACTGCTGGCTTACCTACCTCCTTTGCACTACCCGAGCCTTCGTTCAAAAGAACATCGCCACGCATCAGTCGAAATGTTTTGAACTCCGCTGGAGAGAAGTTCATTTTTTTGACGTCAGACAAATCCCATCCGGTCCAGGTTATATTTGCAGCCCGAAGATAGGGTCGCATGTTCGGACCTTCGTGATCCTTGGGAGACCGCTGTCGGCCGAGTTGAACATCACCGATCTCATCCAAACGTTTGAGCAACCAGCCACTTGGCAGATCAACCGCCTTCCAATGAAAAACAGCTCGCAGTACCTCTAAACGCAGCTTCTCGGCGAGCTGTGGCACGCGATCTAGCTCTGCCCGTGCGCGGGCGATGTGCGCCGTTAGCGTGTCCAACTTCGCAACGATGCGTCGTTGCTCGGCTAACGGAGGGAGAGGAAGGGTCATTTCCTTGATTCGGCCGCCTGCAATCCGCTGCCGGGTCGTTCCGCTTGCCCCTTCGATCATTTTCGATCGCACGAGGGGACTGTTGAGAATTTTTGCAAACCAGTCCGGATGAGACAGTGAACCATCCGTTCGCCAAATCATTACATCGACTGCTGTTACGGCTGGTTGCTGGAGTCCAGGAAATACGCAGGCGCGTCCCAATGGGTCGGGCATGCGCGCTATCAGTACGTCGCCAGGTTTCAGGTAAGTGCACCGCAGCCGATCAGCGACTTCCTGACGCATGAAGCGCCTTGAGCGATCTCGAAATTCACCCTCGCCGATATCGGCGAGCTGCACTAAACGGACGCCGCCTTCACTATCTTGATCTTTGCTTTCGACCCAATCTCCGTCGGCGACCAATCCGGTTGAGCCAGCGAGTTCATCAACATTCGCAATTGTCCATCCTTCAGGCAAATTCGCTCTGCAGCCTCCTCAATCGCTGGCTCGGTCGCTTCCGCCCCAAGCTCCTCGACCAAGGCGCGGACTTCCTCCAACGCCGCCGCCAAATGCCCCTCGATCGCCGACGCAATCTCCTCCGGCGTTTCCAGCCCATCCTCAGCATCGGCGCTGGTGTCCTTGAGCCAGGTGATGTCGAGATTGTCAGCGCGCGCGGCGACTTCCTCACGAGTGAAGCGCCGGAAGTGGCCGGTCTCACCTTTGTCCTTCCGGGTCGCGCGACCATATGGATCGTCGCCAAACGCACGAACGAAGTCATCGAAGTCGGACGGCTTCAGCGGATTGGTCTTGCCATAGGGCGGTGCGCCCGAGCGCATGTCGTAAATCCAAACAGCCTTTGGCGCGTCCTCCGCCGGTGCTTCCTCCTCGCTTCGGACGAAGAACAGCACGTTGGTTTTCACGCCTTGCGCATAGAAGATTCCTGTCGGCAGCCGCAGTATGGTGTGGAGGTCGCACCAGTTCATCAGTCGCTGCCGCAGCGCCTTGCCGCGGCCATCCGTCGAACAGCACGTTGTCGGGGACAACCACGGCCGCCCGGCCGCCCAGCTTAAGCGCGCGGATGCAATGCTCGACGAACGGTAGTTGATAGGACGAGACCCGGTCGGTGATGGTCAGGTCATCTCGGGTTGGTGGTCCACCGGCCGGGCCGAACGGCGGATTGGTCAGGATGAGATCGGCATTCTTGAATTTCGGCTGCGCCCCGTTCGGCGATAGCGTATCGGCAAAGTCCAGATGGTCAGGATCGATCTTGTGCAGATGCAGATTCATCAGAAGCAGGCGAAACGTGTCCTGCACGTTTTCAAGGCCGCGCAAGGCGGATTGAAGCTGGAACGTTTGCTGCTTGGGCGAAAGTTCAAAATATTCGTCCGTTGCAGCGCGCATCCAGCGATCCGCGGCAATCAGGAAGCCGCCGGTGCCTGCCGCAGGGTCCCGGATCACCTCGCCGGGTTTGGGCTGCATCAGGCCAACCATCACTTTGATCAGCACGCGCGGCGTGAAATACTGCCCGGCCCCGCGCTTGGTCTCCTCCGCCATCTTCTGCAACAGGCCTTCATAAGTGTCGCCGAAGGCGTCGCGCTCCTCGCTGAACCAGTGCAGGCCGTCGATGGCATCGATCAGCTTCCGCAGATTGGCCGGCTCGCGGACAATGGTGGCGGCGTTCTGGAAGATCGCGACCACCGAGCGGTCGGCGATCTTGGTGCCGTCGCCAAGATCGATCAGCGCCTGGCGGTAACGCTGCAGAACCTCGGTCTCACTGGCCGACTTCAGCGCGGCCCAGCGATATTTCTCGGGAATGCGGCTTTCGTCCTTCTGCTCCGATGCCATTTTCAGGAACAGGAGATAGGTCAGCTCCGTTACATATTGCTGGTAGGTCACGTCATCCTTGCGCAACAGCGTACACAGGCGCCACAGGCGATTGACGAGATCGATCGATGGATTCATTTCTGGTTCTGCCTATGCAACGTGGTGATCCCAGATGGCGCTGTTGAGATCTTTCAGGACATCACCTAGCCCGTGATCGAACTCGCGGTCTACCGTCTCAAAGCCGCCAGCCTGTGCAAAAAGCGGGTCGGCGAGGATTTCTGGATCGCCGACCGGCTGGGCCTTTAGTGCGCGCCCAATTCGTTCCAGCCACTTCCTCTGATTTGCTGTCCAATTGCGGCTTGAAATGATTTGCTGCACCCCGTTTTGAACCCGCGTCTCGTAGGGAACCAAGGGATCGCCGAGCGCGGCCTGACGGACGAACCCGATGATGTGGGCGGCAATGTCGGCATTGCGCGCCCGGCCATAGGCCTGGCGGAGGCTCGCTTCGGAAAAACCGTTTTCGTCGAGCAGAACTGCAAGGGCCTTCAGCTCTTTGCGCGTCAGTTCGCGCGGCTTTTGGGTCGCGGCGATCAAGGCCGGCGCGGCATTCATGTTGTCGCGCACGAACCTCTCGAAGCTTTCGATATAGTCGGCAGGACTCGCCTTGCCGCCGTAATCGTCCTCGACGCTGATGATCTCGTCGGCGTGCTCGGAGATATACATTCCATCTCGTTTGCGGGTCGGATTGGCCGCATCGAGGACCGACGCCAGCAGCGGATGCTGGCGGAACAGCGCCACTGTTTCCAGGGGTGCAGCGGACTTGAGGCGATCGGCGAGATCAGTCAGCGGCCCGAGGACCGTTTCCAGGGTCTCTCGTTCGTTCGCGTCGATATGCTTGATCCGCTGGCGCAGCTTAACCACGATCTGGTCGCGGACGAAGGCACGATCCTCGTCTGTGGTTGCGCGTTCGAGATCGCCGACCAATGTCACGAATGACAGCCCGGGATCGACGACCACCGGCCGCATATCGGTGACTTCCTGCAGATTGGCGTAGATATCGACAGCGTCGAAGATGCGAAAGAACTCCTTGCCGATCTCGTCGCAGCGCCGTGTCGCGCGGCCGATCATCTGGTCGTAGAGAATGCGGCTGTTGACCCGCCGGACGAAAACGAGGTTGGTGATCGCTGGCACGTCAATACCGGTGGTGAGCAGATCGACGGTGACCACGTATTTCGGCCGGGGATCGTTCTTGAACGCCTTGATCCGGTCGAGCGGCTGGTCCACTGACCCTGTGATCTTCTCGACGAGATCGTGCGGTTGCGGCCCGTATTCCTCGTTGAGCGCCGCGCGCAACTCATCGACCAGGATATCCGCGTGGTCGTCACGGGCGGCGAAAAGCAGTGTCTTGCCCCGTTCGACGGGCGGGCATTCCCGCGCGATGGCGTCGGCCACGGCACGATTGAAGGCGCGCGTATAGACCTTCTTGTTGAACTCTGCGACCTCGAAATCGACCTGGTCCTCAAGGTTGAAGAGGTCGATCTGGCCGGTCCGGGGATCGACGATATTGACCTCCTCACCCGGCTCGAAGGTGATCCCGGTCTGGCTCAACGCAGTAGTGATGCGCCGCGGCGGGCGGTGGTCGATCAGGTAGCCGTCGATCACCGCCTGCCGGTAGCCATAGCGAAACACCGGATGACCGAATATTTCCCTCGTGTGCAGGGCTGGCGTTGCCGTCAGTGCGATCCGCGTTGCGTCGAAATAGTCGAGAACACGGCGGTAGGCTGAGAGATAGTCGTCGAGATTCCGGAAGCCGAGATCATCTTCGCGCGGCTCGGCATCGAGCGTGTAGCCGCGATGGGCCTCATCGACGATAATGAGGTCGTAAGTGCCGGGCGTCGGACGCACCGCGTCGGGGTCCTCGAAGATGCGCCGGATCAAGGCCTGCACCGTTGCAACCTGCACCCGGTCGGTCGCCTCCGGAAACTTCTTCGCGAGATCTGCCACCGGGAAAACCTGATCGAATTTCAGGAAGCCGCTGGTGTCTGTGGTACTCATTGCATCGAGCGTCTGGCGTCCGAGCGCATTCCGATCGACAAGGAAGAGAATCCGCCGGAAACGCTTTCGCCGCAAAAGCTCGTACATCAGCGCGATAGCAAGCCGGGTCTTGCCTGTACCCGTTGCCATCGCCAGCAGGATGTTCTGCTGTCCTGTCGCGATCGCGGACTGGACCGCCTCAATCGCCTGTTCCTGATAGGGACGCAGGCCCGTGACACCCAATTCACGCTCGGCAAGTTCGCGAACATCATCGGTGACCTGATCGAGCCGTTCGACGAGGTCGCGGGGCGAGAACCATTCCGAGAGCGCGCGCGGGTCACTCCCGCCCGGCCGCGCATCCCAAAACCAGATTCCGGACTTACATAGGGACGACCATTGGTGACGAACAGAAACGGCACGCGGAACTGATCGAGACTGTGAATCCAGGGGCTGTCCGGGATGGTCTCGTCCGCCGTGAGCTTGATGTCGCGGGCGTAGCGTTTGGATTGGCCAAGACGGCCGGGGACGTCTTTCACGCCGCGTTTAGCCTCGATCACGCCAACACAACGCCCTTCGATGAAAAGCGCATAGTCAGCCGGACCACTCTCGGTGGGCCATTCGGCGATTGCAATCGCCTCTCCTAGTTTGGGCCGCGTACCGTTCGCATGGCGCAATACCTGGCTATCGACGGTCCAGCCGGCCGCGCGGAGTTGATCGTCGATCAGGATGCGGGTCGTGGCCTCATCGAGTTCGATCTTTTCGGCCTGCTGGCTGGCAAGCATTGCCAAGAGATCAAGCTGCTGGGGCGGCGTAGCCTCTGCCTTGGCCTGTGCCTCCTTGAGGGCGGCTTCGGTTTTTCGAAGTCCCGCCTCGGTCTCTGCTGCATAGCTTTCCCAGAACTCGCGGTCCTTGCGATGCCTCTGCATCGAGCGTGGCTTTGAGACGAGCTGCCTCCGCCTCCTGATGGGCCAGCAGCGCCTTCGCCTCATTGTCTGCGCTGGCGCGGACTTGTTGCCGAAGCTCCTCCAGCTCCGCCTTCAACGCTGCCGTTGCATCAATAGGCGCGGCGGGCGGGACGAATGGTCCGGGTTTGAATTGGGCAGAGCCACCGTAGCTCTGGTGAAACCAGACGGCCAAGGCACGGGCCACTTTCAAGCCGCTAAGTGCATCGGCTGTGGTCCCGATGTTCTCGTGAACTGCGGCGTTGCCGACCCGCTTGAGGTGAAAAAAGAGGTCCGTGATTTCACGGGGAAGAACCGACCGCAGCTTCAAGGTCCTTAAGACCTCATCAAATGACGCGGAGCTTGCGGGCAACAAACCGTGGCGGGCGGCGATTTCCTTGGCCAGAAATTCACTGAGCTGGCGCAGCTTGATCAGAACCGAGGGCGCATCGTCAAAAAAGAAGCGTTCCGCCAACGCCCCTAGCAGGGTCAAGCCCGGCAATGATGCTCAAACATCAATACCGGTAATGATCCGGCTTGTACGGGCCTTCCGCCTTCACCCCGATATATTCGGCCTGGTCGGGCCGCAGCTTGGTCAATTTGACGCCGATCTTGTTGAGATGCAGCCGCGCCACTTTCTCGTCGAGCGTCTTCGGCAGCACGTAGACTTTCTTCTCGTATTTGCCGTCCTTGTTCTGGGCGAACAATTCGATCTGCGCCAGCGTCTGGTTGGTGAAGGAGGCCGACATCACGAAGCTCGGATGGCCCATGGCATTGCCGAGATTCACCAGCCGTCCTTCCGACAACAGGATGATCCGCTTGTTATCAGGAAAGGTAATCTCATCGACCTGCGGCTTGATGTTGGTCCATTTCATGTTGCGCAGATGCGCGATCTGGATCTCGTTGTCGAAGTGACCGATGTTGCAGACGATGGCGCGGTCCTTCATCGCGCGCATGTGCTCGATGGTAATGATGTCCTTGTTGCCGGTCGCGGTGACGAAGATGTCGGCACTCGGCGCCGCATCTTCCATGGTCGTGACCTGGTATCCTTCCATCGCCGCCTGCAGCGCACAGATCGGATCAACCTCGGAGACCATGACGCGGCAGCCGGCCTGGCGGAGCGAGGCCGCCGAACCCTTGCCGACGTCGCCAAAGCCCGCGACCATCGCGACCTTGCCCGACATCATCACGTCGGTGCCGCGGCGAATGCCGTCAACCAGCGATTCACGGCAGCCATAGAGATTGTCGAACTTCGACTTGGTGACGCTGTCGTTGACGTTGATGGCCGGGAACAGCAGCGTGCCTTTCTTTTCCATGTCGTAGAGCCGATGCACGCCGGTGGTGGTCTCTTCGGAAACGCCCCTGATGCTTTTGGCGATTTCCGCGAAATAACCCTTCGGCTTCTCTTTCAGGAGACGCTTGATCAGCGCGTAGAAAATCTCCTCTTCTTCCGAGCCGGGTTTGTCGAGGAAAGCGGTATCGCCCGCTTCCGCACGATAGCCGGCATGCACCAGCATGGTGGCATCGCCGCCGTCATCGAGGATCATGTTCGGCGTGCCGCCGCCATGCCAGTCGAACAGCTTTGCGGTGTAGTCCCAATAATCCTTGAGCGTTTCGCCCTTGACCGCGAACACGGGAATGCCGGCGGCAGCGATGGCCGCCGCGGCGTGATCCTGCGTCGAATAGATGTTGCAGGAAACCCAGCGGATGTCGGCGCCAAGTGCCGCAAGCGTCTCGATCAGCACGGCGGTCTGGATGGTCATGTGCAGGGAGCCGGCGATGCGCGCGCCCTTCAGCGGCTGCTTGGATCCATATTCCTCGCGCGTGGCCATCAGCCCGGGCATCTCGGTCTCGGCGAGCGAAATCTCCTTGCGGCCGAACTCGGCGAGCGAAATGTCCTTGACGATGTAATCGGTGAAAGCGGGCTTCTTGGCAGTGGCGGTCATGTGAGATTCCCGTTGTCTGGCTCGTCATTCCGGGGCGCCTCGAAGAGGCGAACCCGGAATCTCGAAATGATGGATAAGGATTCCGGGTTCGCTCGCTGCCGCGAGCGCCCCGGAATGACGCAAGGGTTACACCGCGCGCCTGAGTTCGTCGGCGAGGTCGGTTCTCTCCCATGAGAAACCGCCGTCCTTTTCCGGCGCACGGCCGAAATGGCCGTAGGCGGCGGTGCGGCGATAGATCGGGCGATTGAGTTTCAAGGTGCGGCGGATGTTGGTGGGCGTGAGGCGGAACATCTCGGGCAGCACCTTCTCGAGCTTCTTCTCGTCGACATTGCCGGTGCCGTGCGTGTCCACCAGGAGCGACATCGGATCGGCAACCCCGATCGCATAGGCCACCTGGATGGTGCAGCGCTCGGCAAGCCCGGCCGCCACCACATTCTTGGCGAGATAGCGCGCTGCATACGCGGCCGAGCGATCGACCTTGGTCGGGTCCTTGCCGGAGAAGGCGCCGCCGCCATGCGGCGCGTAGCCGCCATAGGTGTCGACGATGATCTTGCGCCCGGTGAGGCCGCAGTCGCCGTCGGGGCCGCCGACCACGAAATTGCCGGTGGGATTGACCAGAAAATCGGATGGCCTTTGCGGCATCCAGCCTTTCGGCAGCGCCAATTCCACGGCCGTCGAGATCATCTCCCTGATCAGGCTGGGTGTGTATTTCTTGTTGTTGCGGCTCTTCTCGTTGTGCTGGGTCGACACCACCACCTTGGTGCAGCCGACCGGTTTGCCCTCGATATATTTCACCGTGACCTGGCTCTTGGCATCGGGCTGCAGGTCGGCCAGCTGACCGTTGCGGCGCTGCTCGGAGAGAACCTTGAGGATCCGGTGCGCGAAGAAAATCGGCGCCGGCATGTACGAGCCCTTCTGGTAGACCTCGCTCTCGGTGCAGGCGTAACCGAACATCATGCCCTGGTCGCCGGCCCCTTCCTCCTCGCTGCCCTTCTTTCTCTTGGCGTCGACGCCCATCGCGATGTCGGGCGACTGGCCGTGCAGCAATACCTCGATGTCGGCGCCGTGATAGGAGAAGCCGTTCTGGTCGTAGCCGATATCCTTGACCACGCCGCGGGCGATGTGGCTGATCAGCTCGCGATCGACCACCGATACGCCGTTGATAGTACGAAAGAGCTGACCGCGACCTTCGCCGGCAATCACGATCTTGTTGGTCGTGCACAGCGTCTCGCAGCCGAGCCTGGTGTTGACCAGACTGTCGTCGGCAATGCCGAGCTTGACGTCCTTCTCGATGAAGGCGTCGAGGATGGCATCCGAAATCTGGTCCGACACCTTGTCGGGGTGGCCTTCGGAAACCGACTCTGAAGTAAACAAGTAAGACGCGCGCATCAAGCTAGCCCCTTTTCCGCCGCCTCCGGCGGTCCTTTCTCGATATCTAAAATGTCCTGATTGTCAGTCGCGACGGCGCGAGATGACGTAGGATTCGTCGTAGAACCAGAGTCCGTTATGCTTGCGCAAAACCTCTCTGACGGCATCAAGATAACGGCCACTCTGGGTCATTTCCGTCAACCGGTCATCTTCAATCTGTGCGACATACACTGCCGCGTTCCAGGCTGCAAAGGCCGTCGAGGTTCCGATCGAGCCGGTGACCTCATTTGGCAGCGCTTCCATATCATAACGAAAGATCGAACGGTTATCGGCGTAGGCGTTAAAATTAAGGTCGCGCCCACCCGAGCCCAGTTCGTATTTCACCGCGCGCAATAGCTCATGACGGCTGACCGCGAAAGGATTTTCTCCAGGCCATACCGCCTGGATGATCTCTAATCCTGGATCCTCGCCATGGGAGTGGATTCCGATCAGCCGCCCGCCGGGACGCAACGAGCGGGCGAGCGGTGCGATGATGCGTTTGGCACGGAAATTCACGCTCGATTTGGCCCTGTAGGGCTGGGAAGCAATGACGAGGTCGAAATTGGCCTCGGTTCGGCCCGCGCGCGGGATGATCGAATCGAGCAGGAAACGGTGATCTTCCCGGTAAAGCACGATGGCGACCGGCCGTTCATAGACAGGCATCCCCGAGCGCGGGCTGACGCTCGCCCGCCAGTTTTGCTCCAGAAACGGGCCGAGTTCCGCGATCTGGGCCTCAAAATCCCCTGAGGAAGCCCCCCTCAAGGGCAATTCGTGCCAGATCATGCCGGCGGCCGCGGCCGGCGAGGCAGGGGCAAGCCAGGGCGCCTCGGCGTAGTACATGTTGGTCAGCACGAACACGGTAGCCGGGTGCTCAAACAGCCGGTCGGGCACCTTTTCCAGGGTCAGCCGCACATCCTCGAGGCTCAACTCCTTGCCGGCGACATAGAACGGCATATGGGGAAAGCGGTTGTGCATCGCCCGAAGCACCCGCGCCAGCACGGTGCCGTCCCCAACGCCTGCATCGAATACCCGCAGCGCCGGCGGGCGGGGATGGATGCCGGACAACTCCAGCGCCACGCGCAATGCGCTCACCCGCTTCTCGCTGCAGGTATGGACGAACAAGAGGTATTTCTGGCGGTTCTCGAAGAAGCGGAAATTGCCTCTCGGATCGCGCTTTTCCGGGGGTACTTCGAGCCCCCGCGGCGGCGGCATTCCGCCCGGCATGGAAGCAGCGATATAGGCCTGAATGCGCTCCAGCGTGTCGATGGTGATCCGCTTTCCCTCGCGCAGACGGTGCACCAGCTTGCCGTCATTGACGGCCCGCCGCCCGAAGGTCGATTCCGCCATATCCGCCTGCCGGCAGAATTCCGAAATCTGGCTCAGGATCTGGTCGTTTTTCATCAAGTAGAGCTTTAAGGCGAGAAATTGGGAAGATGTTGTGGGCAGCAACGGGCGGTCGCCGATGTCCTACCATCTTCTGCCCACTTGTTGATACCCCCTGTTCGCAGCCGAACGCTTCACGCTTGCAGTGACAAACCCTTCCGTCATTCCGGGGCGCGAGTGAAACGAGCGAGCCCGGAATCCATTTCTCTACGTATGATGTGGCCGGATGGATTCCGGGCTCGCCCTTCGGGCGCCCCGGAATGACGAAGTTGGTAGCTACAGACGAGCACCCACCTTCCCGCGACGCGCACGCGCCCGAGTTGTGCATGAGCAATCTACCCTTCGAAATCAAAGGGCGCAGGGAATGCCGGGCGTCCGATGCGCCGGCGGCCTCGCGTGCAAAAAATGGAAGCACACGAGTAAGTCCACCACAGGTCACACCGGTTCACCCGGCATTCCCCGCGCGATGGGTTTACGGCTTATTCCAGGCTCTCCCCGGTGATCGGGCTTTCTTGTCACCGTCATCCCTGAGAAGCGTTAGCTTCTTAAGAACTTGATGCCAGCGTCGAGGCATCAGGACCACATGGCTTCGCTGTACGCGACGTGCGCACTCGTCTCGTGCGCCGTCGGCGTCCATCGCATCCCGCACCAACGCTCGTGACGATCGCGAAACGCCCCTTGGATTTGGCGCGGGATAACGCGAATCGTAAGTGTGATTTGGGTGAAGCGCGAAGCGGAATTTTTTTATCCGCCCGACTGGACAGGGCAAATCAGCTTGAGCTGCAACGAGAAATTCGATTTTTGGCGCACGCGATTTTTAAGGCAAGCGTCGCGGAAACAGGGACATCCACCGATCCAGCTGTGCTTTCCGGGGACCGATCTCCGCTTCGCTCACGAAGTGACGTAGTTGCTACGCAGCGGCGAAATGACGCGATGGGACGTTGGCTGACATCGCGCGCACGGAGCGCGGATTGGGAGTAGTCTCCGCGCCTGCCATGCGGTCGCGCACCGCTCACGGCGCCGCGCTCCGCCTGAGCTCCATCACCAGATTGGAGGGCACCATGCGGATGATTTTCCCCTTGCCGCCGCTTCTCGTCGCAGGTGCGGCGCTGGGCGGCTTGTTTGCACCGTTCGCCGTTGGCGGCAACCCAACCGACAGCGCGGCCGTCGCCGCCGCTACCGAGCGACAGCCCGGCGCCAATGTCGCCGTCTGTCATGGGCCGGCGTCGGGTGGCGTAACCCGCGTCATGCTGCGCCTGGCCCAGACGCGCACGGAGGTGCCGCAAGCGGAAATGCAGGCCGCCTCGCCGGCAGCCGCTTTCGCCGACACAGATCCGCCGCTGTGGGAGGGGCTTGGCGGGGTGACATACAAAATCACGACCGCGAACGAGCAGGCGCAGTCGTATTTCAATCAAGGGCTCCGGCTCACCTACGCCTTCAATCACAGTGAGGCGCAGCGCGCCTTCCGCAAGGCGCAGAAGCTCGATCCTGACTGCGCCATGTGCTTCTGGGGCGAAGCGCTGGTGCTCGGCCCCAACATCAATCTGCCGATGCAGGAAGACGCGGTGGCGCCGGCCTTCGCGGCAGCCGAGAAGGCGCGCATGCTCGCCGCCAAGGCGACGGCGCGCGAGCAGGCGCTGATTGCAGCGGTCTCGACCCGCTACGCCAAGGACGCGAAGGCGGACCGCGTACCGCTCGATGCCGCTTATGCGTCAGCCATGGAGAAGGTCGCGGCGCAGTTCCCGGACGACAACGAGATCGCGGTGCTCTACGCCGAATCGGTGATGGACGTCAGCCCGTGGAATTACTGGCAGCCCGGCGGCCACGCACCAAACCCACAAAGCAGCCCCATCGTGCCGACTCTCGAACGCGTACTGGCGCGCGACCCGAACCATCCGGGCGCAATGCACTATTACATCCACGCGGTGGAGGCATCCGACCGGCCAGAGCGCGCCGAGCCCTATGCCGACCGGCTGCGGGGAGCCATTCCCGGTGCCGGCCACCTCGTGCACATGCCGAGCCACATCTATTACCGGGTCGGGCGCTATCTTGACGCGCTGGCCGACAACAAAACTGCGATCGGGGTGGACGAAAAATATCTGACGTCGACCAATGCGCCCATGGGCGTGTATCGCCTTGGCTACTACCCGCACAACGTCCATTTCGTGCTGGCGTCTGCCCAGATGGCGGGCGACGGACCCACCGTGATCGCGGCGGCGGAGAAGCTGCGCGGTCTCATCCCCGACGAGGTCGCGCGCGGCATCGCACTGGTGCAGCCGGTCAAGGCAGCGCCCTACTTCGCCCATGCGTTGTTCAGCCCTTCCGCAGTCGTTCTGGCGCTCCCCGATCCCGGCGACGCCATTCCCTACGTCAAGGCGATGTGGCACTACGCGCGCGGCACTGCCTACGCGGCACAGGGCGAGTTTGCCGCCGCCAAGGCGGAGGCGACCGCGATCGCGGCGCTTGAGGGCGGGGATTTCACGTTGCTCAATTCCTCGGGCGTGCCGGCACAGGACGTGCTGGCGCTGGCGCGCACTGTCATCGAGGCCCGCGTCGCGCAGCGTCAGGGCGACAAGGCTGCAGCGATCGAGCGGTTCGAGCGGGCGGCTGCGCTGCAGGACGGGCTGCCCTACATGGAGCCGCCCTATTGGTATTACCCGGTGCGGCAGTCGCTCGCAGCCGCGCTGATGCAGGCGGGCCGACTTGACGAAGCCGAGGAGCAGTTCCAGCGCGCGCTCAAGCGTGCCCCCGGCAACGGCTGGTCGTGGTACGGGCTAGCCGAACTTTATAAGGCGCGCGGCAAGGCCGACCAGGCGAGCAAGCTGGAAGCGGACCTTGCCAAGACGTGGGTCGGCAACCGACAGCAGCTGGAGCTGTCGAAGTTGTGACCCTCAACGCGTGGTGCCGCTGGTGGTCGTTTGATTCCAACATTCGCAAAAGTGCTCGCCGAGACGGGATGCGAATGTTGGAATCGGACCACTAGTGGAGCCGATTTGACGTTCGTTACCTATCGGCGGCTCGAAATGATTGTCTCGATACTCACCGCGCCCTTCGCTCCTGCCATTTTTTTTCGCCGATCAGACAGGGCACGCGCGGCTCTTTCTCGGCGGCTGGGACGATCCGGCGCTCCGGCGTGCGGCCTGCAACTTCGAGAACAAGCTTGGTGCGGATCGCTTCCTGGAATTTTTCGCGATCCTTGATCGCCATGATGAAGGCGCCCGGCCCTCCGATCACGCAGTCCTCGTAATAGAGATCGAGATTCTCGATATCGATCATCGACGATGGCTCCTTCACCATGATAGGCAGGCCGTTGATGATAATTCCCTTCGCCAGCGCAGCGTCGCGCGCGCCGGTTACGGGGGCTCCGTCGTTGTTCGGCCCATCGCCGGAAATATCGATGACGCGTCGCAACCCGCGATAGGGATTCTCCTCGAACAGTTGCACGGCGAAATTAATCGCGCCGGAAATCGAGGTACTCGAACCTCGGCGAACCGGCGTTTTCATGATCTCGGCGGCCACGGCATCCGCCGATTCCGGGCCGTCGATCACTCGCCAGGGAATGATGATCTTCTCGTCGCCCGACATCGACCACTCGAAATAGGTCACGGCCACGTTGCCGCCCGGACCGGCCCTCAGCGCCTGCAGGAAGTCTTTCGAGACGATGGCTTGTGCGTAGCCCTCGCGCTGAATCGCCAGTTCGTCCAGATCCATGGAATAGGAGACGTCGACGGCGATGACGAGCTCGACATTGACGGACGCTACATTGTGCCTGGCGTCGGCGAATCGGGAATTCGGACCCGGCGCGGCAACGCCGGCAACGTCACCTCCGACTATCGCCCCCGCAACAAGCACCGCCCCGACCGAGACACACCAGCGCATGGCGGCCCTCCCGACCATTCACAGAGGATGGTGACATCCAAAACGCGCCGCGAAAAGCGGAAACACGCAATTGTGTTCATGTCCGATCAATCGAGGTGTGATCGGGGACCATGAGGAAAAGCGCGGAAACGACCGCTTCTTGTCGAAAGCGCCGTTTCGATCTGGTGCCAACCTCTTCCGGTCTGCCCCCGACAAACGGACATTCTCGACATCCGCTGCAAATTCGATTTTGGCGTACCGCGGCGGCGTTCCATGCCGTCAGCGACCGGCAAGAGCGTGACTCCCGCCCAGCGTTTGTTTCTGGCCTTCGCGGAGGCGATCGGGAATGAAAGTTACGGCACTAAAAGAACTTTGCCGATATTCCTGCGATCTTGGACGAAATGATGCGCTTGTGGAGCTTCGGCGAACGGGAAGGTGCGCGCGACCCTCGGCTTGATGGCGCCCTGTGTCCACAAGTTCAATAGCTGATCGGCCCATTGGCGCTGGCGATCGATCTCACCCCACATATGGCCGAGGTTGACGCCGAAGACGCCCTTGTTCGCATTCATCAGCGAAAGCGGGTTGAACTGGAACCAGGGAACGCGGGCAAGCGTAGCCAGCATTCCCAGAAGGCTGCGTTCCTTGCCGCTCACGGCCGCGGAAATACCGAAAATGCCAAGCCGTCCTGTTGGTGCGAGAATGCGATATCCTTTTTTCCACGACTCGCCGCCGACGGCGTCGAGAATGAGCTCGACGCCGCGGCCGTTGGTGATTTCCCTCGTGCGGGTCTCGAAGTCCTCCGTTCGGTAATCGATCAGGTGGTCGGTGCCGAGCGCGCGTAATTCGGCGTGTTTGGCCGCGGACGCAGTGCCGATGACGTGGGCACCGATGTGCTTTGCGATCTGGGTTGCCGCAATGCCGACGCCGCCGCCGGCCGAATGGATGAGGACCGTCTCGTTTGCCTTAAGACCGCCCATGACGACGATAAGCTGCCAGGCAGTGAAATAATTGACCGGGATCGAGGCTGCTTCCAACGCCGACATGCCAGGCGGGCGAGCGAAAACCTGCCTGATCGGGACGCATACAGTATCGGCATAACCGCCAAATCGGGTCGCCGCCAAAACATCACGGCCTGCCCAATCCGGCGCGACACCCGCACCAACAGCATCGATGTGGCCGCTGACCTCATAACCAGGCACGACCGGGATGGGAGGCAGGTCGGGATAAAGACCCAGGCGGCCCATAATGTCGGCGAAATTAACTCCGCTTGCCTCGACGCGAATCCGGACTTCGCCGGCCTTGGGCTCTGGGTCGGGCGCTTCTTTCACCTCGAGAACTTCAGGCGCGCCAGTCTTCGTGATCCAGATTTGCCGCATGACGGCGACCTCGGCATTCGGGCTTAGAGCCCAAAATTATATAAGAGCCATTTGGAAGATTCGAGGATGGCAACGAAAGGCACCGCTGGCGTGACGCCATAAAGGTTACACACAGCCTGTACCTCATTGGGTCGCTGGGGCTGGCTTTCTCCAGCCACAAATCTTAGCGGCATTGGCGGTGGCCGCAAGGGCCGCTGCAATGCTGTCCGTGCACGAAGAGGCGCCAGACGATCTTCGGAGAAAAGAACATGCGCTATGCTTTGATCATCGCGATGTTGCTTGGGTCGACGTTTCTTGCTCAGGCGGAGCCGCTCGAGCGTGAAAAGTGGGTCGGACAGACTGCACGGGCAAATAAAGCTTGCCTCGGCAAATTTCGACAGAAGTTCGGGGAAGGAAAGGACCGCAACTACGCTGATTGTCTAGCGGGTCAAACCAACAAGGAAATCGATACCTGCATCGGCGCTGGCGAGTTCTCCAACTGTGTTCGCCAGCGATCATTGAAGGTATTGGAGGTGTGCGACCTATCGAAATGTTGAGCTCCGCATCGCCAATTCGGCGCCGCACACCCGCCGGACCTCGCGCGGAGACACGGTCGCGGCCGCCGGCTGATATGGCGGCCGCGGTCTGCCGGACCGTCACGCCGGCTCTTCGACCAAGGTGAGTTCGGACACAAGCACCTTGCCCTTGGTTTCCGGGCTGTACAGCAACGTGAGGACGAACACGATCGCCGCACCGGTGGTCGAGATCAGCATCGGAACGGTGAAGCCGAGCGGCTGGTTGAGCGCGAAATAGGTCAGCACCGGCCCGGTGAAGCCCGCCCATATCGCGCCCTGATGATAGCAGAAGGCCGACGCTGTCGCCCGCACCTCGGTCGGAAACCGCTCCGACAGATAGGCAGGGTTCTGTCCATAGATCGCGCCAAGAAACGCGCCCTGCAGGATGAAGGCGCCGGCCACGAACGCGTAGGATTCCGGAAACAGATACAGCGGCGTGATCAGTGCGCCGATCGCCCCCGGAATGATCATCGCCCATCGCCGGCCCAACACGTCGGCGACGTAACCCCAGAAGCCGCTCGCCAGGAACGCAACGAGGTTCGCCATCGCGATCGGCATGGCAACCATCGCAGCCCCCAGATGCAGGTCCTTCTGGAGATGGGTGGCGAACATGCCGTAGACCGAGTAGTAGATCACGAAACCGCTCGCCATCCACAGGCAAGCCATCATGGTATTGCCAAGGATGCGCGGGCGGAAGATTTCGAACAGCGGAACGCGAAATTCCTGATGCTGCTCGCGTTGGATGCGGCGGTTCTCCACCCACACCTTCGGTTCTTTGACGTACATGCGAATCCAGACCACCGTCAAAGCCGGCAGAACGCCGAGAATGAGCAGGCCGCGCCAGCCGATCGTGTCGTAGAGCAGCCCGTAGGCCAGACTCGAGAGCAGGAAGCCGATGCTCCAGGACCCCTGCAGCACACCGCTCATCAGGCCGCGCGAGCGCGCCGGCCAGGACTCCATGGCGAGCGCAGCGCCGGCGGGCCACTCCGCACCCATGCCGATGCCGAGCAGCGCACGGAACAGGAAGAGCAACGCAAAATTTGGCGCAAGGCCGGCGAGAAGATTACAGATCGAATACCAGAGGATCGAGATCATCAGCGGCGTCTTGCGCCCGACGCGATCGGCGAGCCAGCCGGAGCCGACGGCACCCACCAGCCGCAGCCATAGGGTTATGGTAAAGACCGCCGTCACCTCGATCAGCGGCACGTTGAACGATTCCGCGATCGGCACCATGATCAGCAGGAAGATGGTGAAGTCGAATGCATCGAGGGTCCAACCGAGCCAGGCCGCGATCCATGCGACCCACTGATCCTTGGTCGGCTCTTTCCACCACGGCACCTGGCCGGGCATCTCGGCCGTCATTGTCATAGGCGCTCCTCCTCCATGTCTGCCTGGGTGTGCTTGTTCTTATTCTGCTTTTTCTCCGTTTTATCGCGCGCGCGGCCACCATCGCCCGACCAGGAAAGTCGGGACCCAAAAAGCGGCTGTTATCTCAGAAAGGGTGACGGCGTCCGCGGCTCGCCGCGATGGCGGCAAGACCAGTGGCGGCAAGACCGGTGGCGGCAAGACCGGTGGCGGCAAGACCAGTGGCGGCAAGACCCGAGCCGGTGTCGATATCCTGCGCCGCGCCATCGACGGCTCCGAGAGGCTGCACTATGCCAGTCATCGTCGCGGGCGCAGTATGTCCGTGCGGTCGCGGGATAGCAAGGGCGACAATCAAGAAGAACGGCATGATGAGCTATTTGCGCGTCAAATTCCCGGTGCAAGGCTTCCTGGAGGCTTTGCACGATCGCTGAGCAACGCATTACAGATCGATAATCGTCCTTGCGGGGATTGCTTCTGGCGACTTGGACACCCTCCCCAGGATCACGAGACGCTGCAGCCAAGTCAGTTCGCGCTCAGGGGTCTTGGGAATTTCGACGTAGTCGATCACAATTTGGTCGTTTTCCTTCTCGATCCGGAAGTAATTCAAGCGATACGAAGGATAGTAGACCGCAGGCAACAAGCCAAAGCGCACCGGAACACGGGACAATAGCTTCAGCCACGTACCGGTATTGATGACGACTTGACCGGCAGGACCCAGTCGCCGCAGGAACGCCGAATGCGTGTGTCCGAAAATGAACACCGCTACCTTGTCATCCGCCTGAAAAACCTCCTGAGCCGCTTTTAGATAGGGCGCTTCCGAATCGAGGTTCGGGGTCACTCCGTGGCTCGTCTGTAGACGAAAGCGATGCAACGTTCGCATGAGGTCACGTTCGACGACCAACGCAGGGATACCGAACAAAATCAAAAATACAGAATTGATGGTGATCACGACCTGAAGCACGTTGTCGATGATCCCCAGCCTGCTCATCAGCGGGTTGTGAAATAGGATATTGTAATCAAAGATGCCTGCGACCCGAAGGATCTCCCCGAGAATCGCTATCACCGTGACGCCGGCCAGCAGCAGGAAGGGCAGCAGCACCCAGCGTAGCGCCATACTCATCTCGCGGTAGAAGTAGTTCGACAGCATCCAGTCGGGAATCTGCATCGTGCCTACGGAGCGGATGTCCTTGAGCCAATCTCCCCGGCCGAAGTCGGAATACCGGCTGGCTCCACTGACGAAGGTTTCCGTGATGAAGTAGCCCACCGGGAGAGCGTAAGCGTTGCCATATTCGGGGAAGCTGTTGAACTGATCGCGCTGCTGTCCGTGTTCGATCCATATCGTCTTGTCGCCCACCGGGCGGATCAGGACCAGGCTCGGGTCCAGATGAATGTTGTATGCCTGCAGTTTCTCCACGAAGGCCGGATCGCAAGCCAGATCGTAATCGTGATTCCCGACCATCATGGTCACCTTGATGCGCGCACCGGTGGCCCTGAGTTGATCGAAAATCGCCTGGTGCGCCTGTATGATGTGCGCAAGCCTTTCGACTCCGCGTACGAGCGTGAGCTCCCAGAAGCCAAACGTGTCGCCCACGATCAGAAACTCGGTGTCGGGGCCTTCTTTTTCCAACTCCTTCAGGAATTCGATGAACTCGGCCGCGTAATCGCAATGCTGCAATTGACCGTCGCCACCCATGTGCAGGTCACTGACAAAGTAATACTTCTGTGCCAAAGTATGATCTCCGTGCCAGACCGCTCGACAATTTCCGACCGTGGGTCATACGCGTGCGCAGGATATCCCCGCGGCATGCTTGATGTAAGCTTGAACCATGAACCTCACTCGGCCCGTCGCATTCTGGATTGCGGTATTGGCGGCGGTCGTCGTCGCCGTCGTTCTATTGCGTGAAGTCCTGTTACCTTTCGTCGCCGGTATGCTGCTGGCGTATCTGCTTGATCCTCTGGCCACCCGGCTGGAACGGCTCGGAATGAATCGCCTCATTGCAACGCTAACCATCGTCGGGTCGTTCGTTTTCGGCGTGACCGCGCTTATCATTCTGACCGCCCCGGTCGTAGTCCGCGAGCTTGCCTATTTCGTCGATAATTTTCCGCTCTACATCAAAAGGGTGCGGGAGATCGCAACCGATTCAAATCGGCCGTGGCTGAGCAAGCTTGTCGGAGAAGGCCTAGCCCCCGCCGAGCAGTCGGTCGGCGAACTTACCACATTGGCGACTGCCTGGTTCCGCGACTTTCTGGGTTCGGTTTGGACCGGAGGCCGGGCGCTGATCTCGGTCTTCTCCCTCCTGGTGGTGACCCCGATCATTGCCTGCTATCTCATCTATGATTGGAAGAAGATGGTGGCGGTTATTGACAACTGGATACCGCCGGCGCAGCGCGAAACCGTCCGGGCTCTTGCTCGCGAGATCGACGACACGATCGGCGGCTTTGTGATCGGTCAGGGCACGCTGTGCCTGATCCTCGCGGTATTCTACGCGGCAGCGCTGTCCTTGCTTGGGCTCAAGCATGGGCTCCTGATCGGCATTGCGGCAGGACTGATAAGCTTCGTGCCGTATCTCGGCTCGCTGGGCGGGCTCGTCATATCGACGTGCGTTGCGATTGCACAGTTCTGGCCGCATTGGGCCGTGATATGGATCGTTCCGGCGATCTTCTTCGTCGGCCAGACGCTGTCAGACTATTTGCTGTCGCCCTATTTCGTCGGCCGGCGCGTCAACTTGAACCCGGTCTGGATCATGTTTGCGCTGTTCGCGTTCGGCTACCTGTTCGGGTTCGTCGGCCTTTTAATTGCCGTGCCGCTTGCGTCCGCTATCGGCGTGCTGACGCGCTTCGCGTTACAACGATATTACGAAAGCTCCCTTTATTCGGCCATCCCGAAGGCAACTGTGGCAGATGCGGTCAGACTGACGCCTTCCGACAAGAAGATGGACTGATTTAGCTAAGCCGCGCGCGAGCCTGACGCTGCGAGATAGTTGCGGGCGAGCTCGGCAATCCGTCGCGCTTCAAGGCCGATCTCGCGCAACTGTCCGGTCGGCGAGGTGACCTGGCCACAGAAATAAAGTCCGGGCGCCGCGGTCGAACGGCCAACCGCGAGCGGCATTCCTTTTTGATCGAGCACGTCTTTAACATCCGGCACCAAATCCCGCAGGTCGGGACGAAAACCGGTCGCCAGGATCATGGCGTCGAACGCCTCGGTTCTTCCATCGTCGAACACGACGCCGTTCTCCGTCAGGCGATCGATGCCGGGACGTATCCGGATGGAGCCGTCCCTGATCTTACGAAGCGTGCCGACATCGATCAGGGGCACGCGCCCGTCCTCGCTGATCATCTGCAGCGGTCCCTTCGCGGCACGGCGCAATCCGAGCTTTTCCATCGAGCCGAGCGCAAGCCGCAGGACCGGCGCGTTGACGATATCGACGAGGCGAGCCGGCAAGTGTCGGTACATGATCGCCCATGTCACGATCGGCAGGCCGAGGAGATCGCGCGGCAGGATCTGAACCGGGCCGCGGACCGCCAGCGCGACATCGACGCCCGCTTCCGCAAGATCGAGCGCGATCTCGCCGCCCGAATTGCCGAAACCGACGACCAGCACACGCTTGCCGGCATAGGCCGCGGGATTGCGGTAGCCGCTGCTGTGGGCGACGTGTCCCCGATAGATTTCCATTCCCGGCCAGGACGGACGATAAGGCGCGCTGGCGATGCCGGTAGCGACGACCGCGACGGGCGCGGCAATGGCGCCGTTGGAGGTGCCGACGCTCCATTGCGCTCCCAGCCGCTGCAGGGAACGGACCTCGGTTGCGAAGAGGGGCCGGATATCAAATCGCGCGGCATAGCTTTCGAGATACTCCACCATTTGCGCGCGCGATGGGTAGAGCGGATAGGTAGCGGGCATGGCCATGCCCGGCAGGCCGGAGTGCCTGCGATCCGTGTGCAGGTGGAGACGATCGTAGTGGCTTCGCCAGGCCGAGCCGACGTGATCGGCCTTCTCGACGACGGTGACGGAAACGCCTTTCGCGCGCATGGTCGCGGCGCATGCGAGCCCTGCCGGGCCTGCTCCGATGACGATCGCGTCAGGCGATGGCGATTTGCTCACCCTAGTTCCCCCACACGTCCTGCGCCACTTCGACGGCAAGGCGGAGCTTGGCCCATTGCTCCTCCTCGGTCAGGATGTTGCCCTCTTCGGTGGAGGCAAAGCCGCATTGCGGCGACAGCGCGAGCTGATCGAGCGAGGCATACCGGGACGCCTCCTCCAGCCGCCGCTTGATGGCATCCCTGTTCTCGAGCTGACCGCTCTTGGACGTGATCACGCCGACCACCACGATCTTGTTGCCCCTGGGCAGATAGCGCAGCGGCTCGAAGCCGCCGGCGCGCTCGGAATCATATTCGAGGAAATAGCCGTCGTAGTTGGTGCCCGCGAGCAACCTCTCGGCCACCGGCTCATAGCCGCCGGATGAAATCCAGGTGGAGCGGAAATTGCCGCGGCACACATGCGTGGTGATGGTCATGTCGGACGGGCGCTCGGCGATCGCGTAATTGATGATGCGGGCGTAAATCTCCTGCAGATTGTCGGGCGCTTCGCCGCGCTCACGCAATTTGGCAAGCTCGTCCTGCGAGCAGAGATAGGCCCACACAGTATCGTCGAGCTGCAGATAGCGGCAGCCCGCATCGTAGAATGCCTTCACCGCCTTGCGGTAAGTCCTTGCGAGATCCTGAAAGAACACCTCGATATCGGGATAGACGTCCTTCGAGATCGACTTGCGGCCGCCGCGGAAATGCAGCACCGAGGGCGATGGAATCGTCATCTTGGGGGTCACATGGGCGACCTCGCATTTCTTCTTCAGGAATCTGAAGTGCTCGAGCATCGGATGATCGTCGGGAAAATCGAGCTTGCCGATCACGCGCACCGCCTCATGCCGGGTCTGGACGCCGGCGAACTGGATGCCCTCCTCGGGATGAAACAATTCGCAGCCGGTCAATTTCGACAGGAAGTCGAAGTGCCACCAGGAGCGGCGGAATTCGCCGTCGGTGGCGAGCTTCAACCCGGTCGAGGACTGCCGATGCACCACCTTCTCGATCTCCATGTCCTCGATTTTGCGCAGATCGTCGGGTGAAATCTCGCCCTTTTCGAGTTTGGCGCGCGCCTCCTTGATGCGCGGCGGCCGCAACAGGCTGCCGACCTCGTCGGCGCGGAAGGGGGGCCTTGTTCTTTGCATGGTTGTTACTCCTTAAAACCCACGGTCATTCCGGGATGGTCCGAAGGACCAGACCCGGAATCTCGAGATTCCGGATTCGATGCTGTCGCATCGCTCCGGAATGACGAGGAAGGCTATCCTCACGTCTTCCCCGCCACGCCCAGATGCCGCTCCAGCGCCGCCGGATCGGCCTTCAAGGCGCTGCTTGCCGCATCATGCACGATTGTGCCGCGTTCCAATATCACGGCGCGATCGGCGAGCTCCAGAACCTTCTGCGCATTCTGCTCGACGATGATGGAACAGATGCCGCCGGCGCGGGTGATGGTGCCAAGCGCCCGCAACAGCTCCTCGACGATGATCGGGGCCAGGCCCTCGGTCGGCTCGTCCAAGAGCAGGACTTTCGGGTTGAGCGTGAGCGCGCGGCCGATCGCCAGCATCTGTTGCTCGCCGCCGGAGAGCTGGTTGCCGAAATTGTTGCGGCGCTCTTTTAAGCGCGGAAACATCTGGTAGACCCTTTCCACCGTCCACGGCCCGGCTTGCGCCACCGCGGTCATGTTTTCTTCCACCGTCAGCGAGCGGAAAATGTTGCGCTCCTGCGGCACCCAGCCGATGCCCGTCCGCGCCCGCTGATCGGGCCGCATCGCCGTGACGTCGCGCCCCGAAAGGTTGATCGTGCCGCCGAAGCGGCGGGTGACCCCGACAATCGAATTGATCAGCGTGGTCTTGCCGGTGCCGTTGCGGCCCAATAGCGCCAGCACCTGGCCTTCCGGCAGGCGCAGCGACATGTCGGGCAAGACGACCGCCTCGCCGTAGCCTGCGCGCAAATTCTCGATCCTGAGCAGGTCAGCCATCGGCGGCCTCGCCCAGATAGACCGCCTTGACCCTGGGATCGCGCGCGACCTCCTCCGGCGCGCCCTCGACGAACAGCGCGCCATTGACCAGAACCGAAATCCGGTCGGCGAACGAAAATACCAGGTCCATGTCGTGCTCGATCAGAAGCACCGTGACCTCGCGCGGCAGTGCGGCGACCGCGGCGAGAATGTCGTGGCGTTCGCTTTCGGGAACGCCGGCGGCGGGCTCGTCGAGCAGCAGCACGCGCGGCTTGGTGGCAATCGCGACCGCGATCTCCAGCAGGCGCTGTTTGCCATAAGGCAAGGCCGCGGTCGGCTCGTGCATCACGTCGAGAAGGTGGAAACGCGCCAGGTTCTCGGTGATTTCGCCGTTGACGTCGTCGCGCGTGCCCATCACCCGCCACCAGTCGCCGCCGCGGCCCAGACGCTCGGAGACCGCAAGCCCGACCGTCTCGATCGGCGTCAGGTCGGGGTAGAGCTGGTTGATCTGGAAGGTGCGCGACAGGCCGCGCAGCACCCGCACATGCACCGGCAATCCGGTGATGTCGTTTCCTTCCAGCAGGATGCGCCCGCCATTGGGTTTCAGCACGCCGGTCAAAAGATTGATGACGGTGGTCTTGCCGGCGCCGTTCGGGCCGATCAACGCGTGGCGGGCGCCCTGCTCGATTTTGAGCGACAGGTCGCGCGTCACCTTCAGCCCGCCAAACTGCTTTTGCAGCCCGCGTGTTTCTAGCGCGATGCTCATGAGGCGTCGCTCTCCGGAACCGTGACGACGGCTTTGGTCCCCTTGAGCTGAGCGATGACAAGGTTGGGCACGAACAGGATCCAGCGGTGCAGGCGCGCGCGCCCCACCAGCACGATCACCACAAACACGAGCCCGATCCAGAACTGCCAGTATTGCGGCGTGATGGTGGAAAAGAATTCCTGCAATATCTTGAAGATCACCGCGCCGATCGGCCCGCCATAGAGATAACCGGTGCCGCCGATCACCAGAACCAGCATCAAATCCGCCGAGCGCTCGAAAGCGAACACGTCGAGAGAAGCAAGCGCCGTGGTCTGCGTGAACAGCGCGCCCGCGATCCCGGCATAGAAGGCTGCGAACGTGTAGACCGCGATCAGGCGGCGGTTGACGGGAACGCCGACGGCAGCCGCACGCAACGGGTTGTTCCTGATCGCGCGCAGCGACAGACCGAACGGCGAATGCACGATCCGTCGCGCCAGAAGAAACAGGATGAACAGGGTGGCGAGCGAGTAGAAGAAGCCGACCTTGCCGAACAGGTCGAAAGCGAACAGGCCAAAAACAGGCGCCATCTCGATGCCCTGCAGACCGTCGGTGCCGCCGGTGATGTTGGAATAGCGCTCGGCGAGCGCCTCCAGCAGGAGCGCAATGCCAAGCGTCACCATCAGCCGGGTCAGGTCGACGCCCCTGATCACCAGGAAGCTGGTGAGGAAGCCGATCGCCGTGGCGGCAAGGCCCGCGGCTAGCAGTGCGATAACGGGCTCGTTGATGATGCCATGCAACGCAAGCAGGCCTGCGCCATAGGCGCCGATGCCAAAGAAAGCCGCATGGCCGAGCGAAACGATGCCGGCATAGCCGAGGATCAGATCAAGCGACAGCGCAAACAGCGCCAGCCGCAGGATCTCGGTCATGATCAGATAACGCGACGGAAACAGAAAGCCGCACGCCAGCAGAAAGCACCAGAACACGATCTCGCTCCAGTGCCACCGTGCGGCGGCACTGGCGTAACGTCCGACCTCGGCTTGCGCGATGCTTTGATCCACCACCACTTGCCTCAACGCGCTGCGGGACGGCCGAACAGGCCGTTCGGACGCCAGATCAGGATCACGATCATGATGGTGTAGATCACGAACGGCCCCATCTTCGGCACATAATATTTACCCGCGACGTCGCCGATGCCGAGCAGGAGCGAAGCCAGGAACGGCCCGGTGATGCTGGAAGAGCCGCCAACCGTCACCACGATCAAAAAGTAGATCATGAATTTTAGCGGAAAATACGGATCGAGCCCGAGGATCTCCGCACTCAGCGCACCGCCAAGCCCGGCAAGGCCGCAGCCGAAGGCAAAGGTGAAGGCAAACACCTGCGGCACGTTGATGCCAAGCCCGCTCGCCGCTCGCGCGTCATCGACCGCGGCGCGCAGGCGGCTGCCGAAGCGGGTGCGCGCCAGCACCAGCTGCAAGAGAGCGGTCAACAGGCCGCAGATCACGATGATCATCAGCCGGTAGCGGCCGATGCCGACGCCGAAAAAGTCGAACTGCCCTTCGAGCGCGGCGGGAAGCTTGATGAAGATGCGCGACGATCCCATGATGTAGTCGACCGCCGCCACCGACATGAAGACGAGCCCGATCGAGAACAGCACCTGGTCGAGATGACTACGCGTGTAAAGGTGCCGGTAAAGCGTGCGTTCCAGCGCCGCGCCGATGATGGCGCTCGAGACGAACGCCAGCGGGAGAGCGGCAAAAAACGGCCAGCCGGATTGATTCACCAGCACCGCGCAGACATAGCCGCCGGCCATCGCGAAAGCACCGTGCGCGAGGTTGACGAAGTTCATCAGGCCGAGCGTCACGGCAAGACCGCACGCCAGAACGAACAGCAGCATGCCGTAGGCGACACCGTCGAACAGATTGGTGAGGATGGAGGTCATGGAGATACAAGCTCCCGCTGGCCGCTCATCCCTCCCCCTTGTGGGGAGGGTCGGCCAAGCGAAGCGAAGGCCGGGGTGGGGTGTGATAGTGGCAAGATTGACCTCCACCCGGCACGTTGTTCGCTTCGCTCTCAACGTGCCACCCTCCCCACAAGGGGGAGGGATGGCGCGACACTTTCAGCGTCACTTCTTGGTCTTGCCGGAATCCTTGACGCCCTCGAAGGTCGCGAATTCGACGTTGTAGAGTTCGCCGTCGACCTTCTCCACTTTACGGATATAGATGTTCTGCACGATGTCGCGGGTTTCCGGATCGATCGAAATCGGTCCGCGCGGGCTTTCCCACTTCATGCCCTTCATGGCCTCGATCAGCGCGTCGCCGTCGGTCTTGCCGCCGGTCTTCTTCAGCGCATCGTAAATCAGGTTGATACCATCATAGCCGCCGACCGCCATGAAGCCGGGGCGCTGGCCGAACGCCTTCTTGTAGGCGGCGACAAACTCCTTGTTCATCGCCGAGGGATGTGCCGCAGAATAGAGATGGGCGGTGACCGTGCCGAGTACGGCATCGCCCATATCCTTCAAGAGATCGTCGTCGGTGACGTCGCCAGGACCGATCACCCTGATGCCGGCCTTGTCGAGCCCGCGTTCGGCATATTGCTTCATGAAGTTGCCGCCCTGCCCCGCCGGCACGAACACGAACATGGCGTCGGGCTTGGCGTCCTTCATTCGCTGCAGGAACGGCGCGAAGTCGGGATTGGCGAGCGGAACCTTGACCTCTTCGACGATTTGTCCGCCGCCGGCGGTAAAATTCTGCTTGAAGAAGTTCAGCGCGTCGTTGCCGGGGGCGTAATCGGAAGTCAGCGTGGCGACCTTCTTGATGCCGTTCTTGACCGCCCAGTCGGCGATGATGGTGCACGATTGCGCCAGCGTGAAGCTGGTGCGCACGATATAGGGCGAACGCTCGGTGATGATCGAGGTACCGGCCGCCATCACGACTTCCGGCACCTTCGCTTGCGTCGCAAGCGGGGCCGCGGCGAGTGCCGCCGGCGTGATGCCGAAACCGGCGATGACATTGACCTTGTCGTTGACGATCAATTCCTGGGCGAGACGCTTGGTGTTGTCGGGGAGCGTCGCGTCATCCTTGAGAATGACTTCGATCTTCTTGCCGGCAACGGTGTTGCCGTGCTGCTGCATGTAGAGCTTGATCGCGTTGTCGATCTGCTTGCCGGTCGATGCCTGGCCACCGGTCATCGGCAGGATCAGGCCGATCTTGACCGTGTCCTCGGCTCGCGCCGGGGCAAACGCAAGCGCGCTCGCTAAAACTGCGGCGCCTGCGGCCAGCAGGGTTTGACTGCGAACAAACATAAACTCTCCTCCCCCGTATCGGTAATTGTTGCGGCTCGAACCGAAGGTCCTGCCTCACCATAGCCCGGATTTCCGCAGCCGATGATTCGCCCTTTGTCGATCCAGCGACGTTGGCGCATACGCGCCCCGTCGTTGGCAAGCGCCAAACCTGCCCCCTGGAAGGAAGCCATCCCGGTGCAATGATACCTGAAAACACTATAGCGTTTTCGAGCGAAGTGGATACCGGTTCGCGTGAAGAAAAACGCGTCAAAACAAAAGATTAGAGCCTCGGTTCTGATTCAATCAGAACCCAAAAGGCTCTAGTCCGGCAAATTTGAAGTCCCTATCGGTGTGGTGCGTCGCCGACCATGTTATTTGTACGAATGTACAAATAACATGGTCCTGTCAACAAAGAAGCGAAAACCGAAAAATCTATCCGCCCAGCATGACCCTCGATCAGCGCAGCGTGATTTAAGGAGACTTTCCCGACACGGTTTTGGGGTGATCCCCTGCCGGAGGGGTTGAACCAAGGGCTTCGGGTGGCCGAGGAACGATGGGCGCGCCTTGCGGCCCTAAATCCATCTCTTTTGCAGGCGATTGCTTCCTACATCCTGAAGATGCCGCTCCGCGTTCACCATAGCCTCGGCCTCCTCGCGCTCGTGCTCGCGGCCCTTGCACTTGCAGGTTGCAGTTCGATCAATGAGAGGATTGGGGCCGGCATGGGCGATGCCCTTCCGCAGTGGGCCGGTGGCTTGCCGGCCGACGTGCCGCCGCGACGGGGCACGCCGGAATATGATGAATACATCAAGGAGCGTGAGCGCAAGCGCCTCGAGCCGGCGAACAACGCGAATGCGGCCGCGCCTGGATCAACCTCACCGGCGTCGGCGACTTCAGCGCAGCCGCTGGATCCGGTCCACTGAATTAATTCGGGTCCTGTTCCTGTGCCGATAAACCGGGTGGCGTGATGCATCGACGTTGGCTCCTCTTTGCTCCCAAAGCGGCACAGCAGCGAATGACGGGACGGGCGAAAGGCGCAAGCCGCATCAATCTCAGCGGCTGTCCGGTTGCCGACGAATATCTTCCAAAACACCGCGCATCGCATCGATCTCTTTGCCGAAGCCGGTCCAATCACCGGATTTCAACCGCTCGATCGCGTGATTGTAATGATCGAGCGCTTCCTGCGCGCGTCTTGCTGCGGACCCTTCACGTGCTTCTGTTGCAGTACCCGCCGCCGCCGCCGCGACTGCGCTTTCCGTAAACAGCGCCGACAGCGCCGCGGCAAGGGTTTCCTCCATGACCACATGCTCGCCATAGGCGGCAATCACCCGCTTAAGCTCCGGCAAATGTCCCTGCTCGGCCCTCAAGTACAGTGGCGACACGTAGAGGATCGAATTCTCGATCGGGATCACGAGCAGGTTTCCCCGGATAACCCGCGAGCCCATCTGGTTCCAAAGCGATATCTGCTGGGAGATCTCGGTGTTCTGATGGATTCTCGCCTCGATCTGGAACGGTCCGTAGACCAGCTTCTCCTTGGGAAATTCGTACACGATCAGCTTGCCGTAGCCGGGCGCATCGCAGCGGGCGGCGAGCCACGCGATCATATTGTCGCGGCGGCTTGGCACCATCGGGATCATGATGAAGAATTCGGCCTGCGCTTCTCCAGGCAACCGCATGATGATGTAGTAAGGGACCATCGCCGTAACGCCTTCCGCTGAAGAGACGCCGTCGCCAGCCGGCTGGCGTGGGAATTGCCAAAGGTCCTCGCGGTTGTAGAAAACATCCGCAGATTCCATGTGGTAGGTCTGGAAAAGCCGCGCCTGAACGCGGAAGAGATCCTCGGGATACCGAATGTGCTTTTTTAGATCGGGCGGCATGACCGCGAACGGCTTGAATAGTCCAGGGAAGATTCGCTGATAGGTAGCAACGATCGGGTCGGCCGGATCCATCAGGTAAAAATCGACTGTACCGTTATAGGCGTCGATCACGATCTTCACCGAATTGCGGATGTAGTTGAGGTCGAGGCCAGGCACGGGCTGCGCATACGGGAAATAATCGCTCGTCGTGTAGGCGTCCTGCATCCAGAACATCCGGCCCTCGCTGATGACCAGATAGGGGTCGCGATCGAGGCGGAAGAACGGGGCGATGGTGCCGACCCGTTCCTGAATGTTGCGCCGAATCATTATTCGGCTGCTGTCGGTGACATAATCCGAAAGCATCAGGTTCACGTCGTTGAAATGGTGGGCGAAGATCAATCTCCGCAACATTCCCGACATCGGGATGCCGCCGGACCCGTCATAGAAAGCGTAGACGTTGTCCGTCCCCTTCGGATAGTCGAATTCCGGAACTGTTCCCTTGACGATGACATAGTCGCTGCTTTCTTCTCCGTAGTAGATACGCGGCTCGCGGATTTCGGGGCCGCCGCGCGCCACCGGGGGAATGTCGCGCAGGTAGAAAAGCGGAAGCCCTTCACCGCTTTTCCGGGTTACCGGACTCATCACCGCGCCATTGCCGTGCGTGAACAGGATGTGGCGGTTGACCCATGTCTGTGCGTTAGCTGGCAGCAGCGAGGAATTCAGCTCGCGCGCCGAGAGCATCACGCTCTGGTAGGTGCCGCCAAGCCAGTAACGATCGACGTCGAGATCGCGCAATCTGTAATAGGTGCGGATCTCCTGCAGTTGGGCGTAGGTGTCGGCCAGCGGTTGCCAATCCCACAATCTTATATTTTCAATCGTGGCCTTGTTGGCTTCCAGTGTGGCGAAGGTCAGGTTCTGTTCGGCGGGAAACGGCTTCGGCGTGATCCGATTGAGATTGTAGGCCTCGCGGGTCAGCGCGATGTTGCGCTGGATGTAGGGCCGCTCCCACTCCAATTCGCTCGGTTTGACGTAGAATCGCTGAAACAATCCAGGGATCAGGCCTGATAGCAGGAAGGCGCCGCCAAACAGCAGCACTATCGCCGCGGCCGGGAGCCGATAGGTACGCACCCACATGTTCGCCCATGCGGCAAGTGCGGCGACGATCGAGAGCGCGATCAGCAACCACAGCACCGGCAGCTGCACGTGGATATCGGTATAGCTTGCGCCGACCACCACGCCGTTGTCCCCAAACAGCAGGAGGTAGCGATCAAGTCCGTAGGACCATGCCTTCACGGCAAAGAACAAGCCAAGAAGCGCGGAGCCGTGGCAGATCGCTGTCGGCGATATCGACCTTCGCTGGGCCTGGTACTCGATGTCGCCGTGCACCCAGTAGACAAATCCGGCGAACAGTGCGGCCACAAAGAGCGTGAGCAACGCCCAATTTTTGACGACGATAAAGGCAGGCAGGGAAAAGAAATAAAAGCCGATATCCTTCTCGTACATTGGATCGTTGGTGCCGTAGGACACTTGATAAAAGTACCGCAGAAGGGTGCTCCAGTTGCCGGTTTCCCCCCAAGCGACAAAAACAGCGATTAGACCGGCACTGGCGGCAATCACGCCGGGCCACGGAAGCCGCTCGCGGAAGAATTCGAACGGATCGGGCGGCGCAACAGCAGCCCCAAGCGTCGGGTCGAAGCCAACGGGAAGCCTGCTTCGACGCCCGGCTTTTTTAAGTGCAAGCCGCCCGTTGGCCCATAAAACGATGGCGGTCGCCGCAAAAACGACGAGGAAAACTGCCGCCTTCGCACCAATCGTCGTCCAGAAGACCTGCGAGTAGCCGATCGAGGAGAACCACATCCAGTCGATCAGGAAGTCGCCGAGGAGCCCCAGCAGGATCAGGCCAACTCCGACGATCATGGCGGCGATAAGAAATCCCGCCACAACGCGGCGCCGCGGGGCGTTCAGTGCCGGTCCGGCAATTCCGATCATCATGGAGAAATTTATAGCAGAACCATGTACGTCGCGGCGCCGGTCGCGCGGCGCTGTATCCGTTTTTTGCGCTCCCTCTCCCTATGGGAGAGGGTTGGGGCGAGGGGTTACGGTCTCTCGTGAGGGTAATACCCCCTCACCCGGATCGCGTCTAATGGCGCGATCCGACCTCTCCCCAACGGGGAGAGGTGAACCGATTCTGCTGCCAGATCGCTTTAAAATAATCTCGCTTTGACGGGTCGTCGAGGCCGCATTTTTCCCTCAATCCATGAACACCACGGTCTTGCGGCCATTGAGGATCACGCGATCCTCGAGATGATAGCGGATGGCGCGCGCCAACACCCGCCGTTCGATGTCGCGCCCCTTGCGCACGAGATCGTCCGGCGTATCGCGGTGGCTGATGCGCTCGACGTCCTGGTCGATGATCGGCCCCTCGTCGAGGTCGCTCGTTACATAATGGGCGGTGGCGCCGATCAGTTTGACGCCACGCTCATGGGCCTGATGATACGGCCGCGCGCCCTTGAAGCCCGGCAGGAACGAATGATGGATGTTGATGCAGCGCCCGGCGAGTTTTGAGGACATTTCGTCCGACAGGATCTGCATATAGCGCGCCAGCACGACCAGGTCGGTCGTGGTCTGGTTGACCAGTTTCCAGATCGCGGCTTCCTGCTCGCGCCTCGTCTCTTTCGTGACCGGGAGATAGTGAAAAGACATATCGCCGAAATCGAGACTGGCGTAGGTGTCGCGCGGATGGTTGGAGACGATCGCGGTCGGGATCATTTCCAGCTCACCAGTGCGCCAGCGGTAGAGGATATCGGCCAGGCAATGATCGGATTTCGACACCAAAAGCATCACGCGCCGCCTGGCGGCGCGGTCGCGCATCTGCCAGTCCATGCCGAAGCGGTCCGCAATCGCCGTGAAGCCGGTTTGCAGGGCCGCCAGATTGACGGCGAGATCGGCGGCGTTGAACACCACCCGCATGAAGAAATGTCCGGTCTCGACGTCGTTGAACTGCTGGGCGTCGAGGATGTTCTGCCCGTTATGGGCCAGAAACGTCGATACCGCGGACACGATTCCGGGGCGGTCCGGACAGGACAGCGTCAAAACGAACTGGTGATCGGGCATGGCGAAGGGCTTGACTATGATTCAGGCTGGAAACGGCGATGGGCGCCCTGCTCTATCAGCTAGTGCGGCGAATTTGAAGTTCCTGTCACTGTTGCCGCAAGTTCTTCATAGGAACTTCAAATTCAAAGCCGCACTAGAAAGCGAATAAGATACTAGCTCCTTTGATTCCGAAGTTCGCACCAGAGGTCACCCAGGTTGCTTGCGAACTTCGGAATCGGAGCTCTAGGATGGCCTTGCGCCAATCCCGCTTCCGGGACCAAACTGACGGCAATCGGAATTAAATCAAAAACACGGCTGAAAAGACCATGGCTGACAGGTTGAACGGTTACCGCATCCTGATCCTGGAAACGCGCGAGGAAGCGCAATTTTCCCGCCTGCTCGCCGAGCAGGGCGCCGACGTGCTGCATTGCCCGATGTTCGAGATAAACGACGCGCCCGACCCCGCGCCGGTCGAGGCCTGGATACGCCGTTTCATCGCCAAGCCCTTCGATGATCTGGTGCTGATGACCGGCGAAGGGCTGCGTCGATTGATGAAGGTCGCTCGCAACGCCCATCTCGAGGCGGATTTTGTCAGAGCGATCGGAAAAGCGCGCAAATTTGCCCGCGGCCCGAAGCCGGGGCGCGCTCTTCGTGAAATCGGCCTCGAGCCGGAGGTCACGACGGAAAAGCCGACGTCGGAGGGCATCGCCGAGATGCTGTCCCGCGTCGATCTCAGGGGCCACCGCGTCGGCCTGCAGCTTTACCCCGACAAGGACCACAGCGCGCTGGTCGGCGCGATCACGGCGCAAGGCGGGAATGTCGACACCGTGCTGCCCTACGTCTACGACGCCAAGGCGGCGGAGGCCAATATCGTCACGGCGATCGACGAGATGGCGGAGGGACGGATCGATGCGATCGCGCTGACCAATCTCGGCCAGGTTCGCCGCCTGGTCGAGACCGCGCGGGCGAAGGGCTGCGAGGCGCGCCTGCGCCAAGGCCTCGACAAGACGCTGATCGCTTCCGTCGGGCCGGCCGTTTCCGACGAACTCAGGTCACACGGCCTGCGCACCGACATCTATCCCGCCAATGATGCCTACTTCATGAAGCCGCTGATCTCGGCGATGGCAACAGTGCTTGCGGAAAGGCGGCCAAGGGCGGGGCGTAATTGAAAATCGTCATTCCGGGATGGTGCGTTAGCACCAGACCCGGAATCTCGAGATTCCGGGTTCGATGCTTGCGCATCGCCCCGGAATGACCTGTGGTCGCCCCCAACTACTCCGCCGCCTGCTTGTGCTCGCTCAAATAGGCCCGGTAGGCGAGCTTGATGCCATCCGCAAGAGGGGTGCGTGCGCGCCAGCCAAGGCTCGCAAGGCGGCTGACGTCGAGCAGCTTGCGCGGAGTGCCGTCGGGCCGCGAGGCGTCAAAGCTGATCGTGCCGGTGAAACCGACCACGTCTGCGACCGCGCGGGCAAAATCGGCAATGGTGATATCCTCGCCGGTGCCGATGTTGATGAGCTCGCCGCTGGAATAAATCTTCATCAAATGGACGCAGGCATCCGCGAGATCGTCGACGTAAAGAAATTCCCGCCGCGGCGTGCCGGTGCCCCACACCACGACATTGGAGGCGCCGGAAAGTTTTGCCTCGTGAAACCTGCGGATCAGGGCGGCGACGACGTGACTGTGCTCGGGATGATAATTGTCGCCGGGTCCGAAAAGATTCGTCGGCATCACGCTGATGAAATCTGCGCCATACTGGCTGCGGTAGGCCTCGACCATCTTGATGCCTGCGATCTTGGCGACCGCGTAGGGCTCGTTGGTGGGCTCGAGCGGCCCGGTCAGCATGGAATCTTCGCGCAGCGGCTGGGTTGCGAGCCTGGGATAGATGCAGGACGAACCGAGAAACATCAGCTTCGCGGCGCCGTTGAGGTGCGCGGCGTGGATGACGTTGGCGGCGATGATCAGATTGTCGTAGAGGAATTCGGCGCGAAGCGTGTCGTTGGCGACGATACCGCCGACCTTGGCGGCCGCCAGGAACACCGCGTCGGGGCGGTCTTTGGCAAACCAGTCGAACACCGCGGCCTGATTGCACAGATCGACCACGCTGCGGCCAACCGTCAAAAGCTCAACGTCTTCGCCGGCTAGCCGGCGCACCAGAGCGGAGCCGACCATTCCCTTGTGGCCGGCAACGAAGACGCGCCTGCCTTTCAGGTCAAACGGGGTTCTTGCCATTGGCAACCTCGCGCCGCGCCATCGCCAAATCCGCGGCCACCATCTCCTTAACCAACTCCGCAAAGCTCGTCTTCGGCGCCCAACCGAGCTTTTGCCGCGCCTTGCTGGAGTCGCCGATCAAAAGATCGACTTCGGTCGGGCGGAAGTAGATGGGATCGATGCGGACCACGGTCTTGCCGGATTTTTTGTCGACGCCGGTCTCGTCTGCGCCCTTGCCGCGCCAGACGATGCTGCGGCCGACCTCGGCGAACGCCAGTTCGACGAATTCGCGCACCGAACGCGTCTGTCCGGTCGACAGCACGAAATCGTCCGCCTGATCGGCCTGCAATATGCTGTGCATGCCGACGACATAATCCTTGGCGTGACCCCAGTCGCGCTTGGCGTCGAGATTGCCGAGATAGAGCACCTCTTCGAGGCCGGCCTCGATGCGGGCAACGCCGCGCGTGATCTTGCGGGTCACGAAGGTCTCGCCGCGGATCGGGCTCTCGTGATTGAACAGGATACCGTTGGAGGCGAACATGCCGTAAGCCTCGCGATAGTTCACCGTGATCCAGTAGCCGTAAAGCTTGGCGACGCCGTAAGGCGAGCGCGGATAGAAGGGGGTGGTTTCCTTCTGCGGTACCTCCTGCACCAGGCCGTACAGTTCCGAGGTCGACGCCTGGTAGAAGCGTGTTTGCTTCTCCATGCCGAGAATCCGGATCGCCTCCAAGAGCCGCAGCACCCCGATCGCGTCGGCATTTGCGGTATATTCCGGGCTTTCGAAACTGACGGCGACGTGGCTCTGGGCGGCCAGATTATAGATCTCGGTCGGGCGGATCTGCTGCATCAGGCGGATCAGATTGGTCGAATCCGTCATGTCGCCGTAATGCATCAGGAACGGCACGTTGCCGACGTGCGGATCCTCATAGAGGTGATCGACGCGCTGCGTGTTGAAGGAGGATGAACGACGCTTGATGCCGTGCACGGTGTAGCCGAGCCCGAGCAGGTATTCGGCAAGATAGGCGCCGTCCTGTCCGGTCACGCCGGTAATCAGCGCAACGCGCCGTTTCGAATCCTGGTCCGTCATTCTCGCTCCAACCGCGCGGTGGGACTGCACGAAAATCGGTACAACGGCGATAACACAAGAAATTGCGCTCGACCCGCCCGTATGTCGCGGCCGTATCGGTCGGGCAAACGCACCCCCCTACCATGACCCTGTTCCCCCAAGCAAATGAGTCCGGAAGCCATGCTTTACGGGGTCGACCCAGCGGCCCTTGCGGGTTTGGGAACCTTGGCTCACAATCGCCGAAACAGGGCCGAGAAGACCAGCAAGACGCCGCTCAGGCGCCGGCCCTCCAATATACAGTTAACAACAAGAAACAATCCCAAGGAGGATCGACATGCGAAAACTGATGATGGCCGCAACCTTCGCGTTGCCGCTGCTCGGCGGCGGCGCGATGGCGCAGGAAACCCTCAAAATCGGTTACATCGACCCGCTGTCGGGTGGCGGCGCCAGCGTTGGCGAGGTCGGCCTGAAAACGTTCCAGTATCTTGCCGACGAGGTTAACGCCAAGGGCGGCATTGCCGGCAAGAAGGTCGAGATCGTTCCGCTCGACAACAAGACCAATCCGCAGGAAAGCCTGATCCAGGCGCAGAAGGCGATCGACGCCGGCGTGCGCTACATCACCCAGGGCAACGGCTCGTCGGTTGCGGGCGCGCTGTCGGATTTCGTGACCAAGTACAACGAACGCAACCCGGGCAAGGAAGTGCTCTATTTCAACTATGCGGCGGTCGACCCTGTCCTCACCAACGCGAAATGCAGCTTCTGGCACTTCCGCTGGGACGCCAATTCCGACATCAAGATGGAGGCGCTTACCAACTACATGAAGAAGACGCCTTCGATCAAGAATGTCTACCTGATCAACCAGGATTATTCGTTCGGCGAATCCGTACGCTCCGCCGCCAAGACGATGCTGGCCGCCAAGCGGCCGGACATCAAGATCGTCGGCGACGAACTGCATCCGCTCTTGAAGATCACCGATTTCGCGCCCTACATCGCCAAAATCAAGGCCTCCGGCGCCGACACCGTCGTCACCGGCAACTGGGGACAGGATTTCGCGCTGCTGCTGAAGGCGGCCGCCGACGCCGGGTTGAAGGTGAACTGGTACACCTATTATGCCGGCGGCACCGGCGGGCCGACGGCGATCAAGCAGGCCAACCTCAATCATCAGGTGTTCGCCGTTGCCGAGGGCATTCCGAACCTCGATAACCCGTCCTCGCAGCAATTCGAGAAGGCGTTCCGGGCGAAGTTCGATTTCAGCCTGTTCTATCCGCGCGCCGTCAACGAAATGCGCATGCTTGCCGCAGCCGCCGACAAGGCCAAGTCGGTCGATCCGGTGAAAGTCGCCTCGGCACTGGAGGGCATGGAGGTCGAGGTGTTCGACGGCGGCAAGGGCTACATGCGCAAAGAGGACCACCAGTTCTTCCAGCCGATCTACATCGCTTCGTTCGGCGATCGCAGCGAAAGGGAACCGTTCGACGAGGAAAAGACCGGCTGGGGCTGGAAGCTTGTCGACAAGATCGATGCGGCCAACACCGTGCTTCCGACCACCTGCAAGATGGAACGGCCAAACTGATTATGGACGGCGATCTCCCTCTCCCCGCTTGCGGGGAGAGGGGTGGGGTGAGGGGCTCTCCACAGGTTCTGACTCGCGGATAGTCCCCCTCACCCAGATGGCATCTTCGATGCCATCTGACCTCTCCCCGCAAGCGGGGCGAGGTGAAGAGCCGAACCGGACCGTGGGGTAACTAGTGCGGCGAATTTGAAGTTTCTATCGGTATCGCGGCAAGTTCGTGATAGGAACTTCAAATTCAAAGCCGCTACTCAAATTAACAAGTTGCCAGAGCTCCTTTGATTCCGAGGTTCGCATCAGAGGTCGCCGCGATAGCTTGCGAACTTCGGAATCGGAGCTCTAGTGCTCGAACTCATCGTCATATCCACGCTCAACGGCATCCTGTTCGGGATGCTGCTGTTCCTGATGGCGAGCGGCCTGACCGTCATCTTCAGCATGTTAGGGGTGCTCAATTTCGCCCATGCAAGCTTCTACATGCTCGGCGCCTTCTTCGGGTTTCAGATCAGCCGCTGGTTCGGCTTCTGGCCAGCGCTGTTGACCGCGCCACTGCTTGCAGGTGCGATCGGGGTTGCCGTCGAGCGCTTCGGCTTGCGTCCCGTTCACAGGAACGGCCACGTCGCGGAGCTCCTGTTCACCTTTGGCCTGGCGTTCGTGATCGAGGAGATCGTCCAGATCATATGGGGCAAGAGCCCGGTCGATTTCCGCATCCCCTCCTCGCTCGACTTTCCCGCATTCACGATTTTCTCGACCAACTACCCGGCCTACAAGATGTTCATGCTGCTGGTGTCGGTCGCGATCTTCGCCGGACTCCTGATCGTCCTGAAAAAGACGCGCATCGGCCTGATCGTCCAGGCCGCGCTGACCCATCCACACATGGTGGCCCATCTCGGCCACAATGTCGGGCGCATCTTCATGCTGGTGTTCGGTGTCGGCACGGCGCTGGCCGCGGTTGCCGGCGTGATCGCGGGGCCTGCGCTGGTGACGCAGTCGAACATGGCCGGCCTACTGGGTCCGATCCTGTTCGTGGTTGTCGTGGTCGGCGGCCTGGGCTCGCTGCCAGGCGCCTTCGTCGCCTCACTGCTGATCGGTTTGATTCAGACCTTCGCGGTGTCGATGAACGGCTCGCTGTCGGGCGCGTTCGGTCCGCTCAGCCCCGCTTATGCCACGACCTGGCTTGCCGACATCTGGAGCGTCACGATCGCGCAGATCGCGCCGATCGTGCCTTACGTGCTGTTGGTGCTGGTCCTGATCTTCCGCCCGATGGGTCTGTTAGGGACCCGCGACACATGAACCAAATTGCAACAAGTGCGGCCCCGCCGCTGCCGACCGCAACCGAGAAGCTCAAATTCTACGGGATGTGGGTGACGGCCGCGATCGTGCTCGTGCTGCTGCCCCATGTCTTGGGCTCGGGCGGCTCGCTGACGACGTTCAGCCTGATCGGCATCTCCATCATCTTCTCGCTGTCCTACAATATCCTGCTCGGACAAACCGGCCTGCTATCGTTCGGGCACGCGGTGTACTACGGCCTCGGCGGCTTTTTGGTGATTCACGCCATCAACATCATCGGCGCGAACAAGTTGCCTATCCCGCTGCCCGTCATTCCCCTCATCGGCGGACTGACTGGACTGTTCTTCGCTGCTCTCCTGGGGTGGGTCTCCACCCAGCGCTCGGGAACGGCGTTCGCGATGATTTCGCTCGGCGTTGCCGAATTGATCGCTTCCTCGGCGCTGATCCTGCGCAGCTTTTTCGGCGGCGAGGCCGGCGTCTCGGCCAACCGCACCAGACTGTTCAAACTGTTCGGCCTGGGTTTCGGTCCGCAGATCCAGATCTATTACCTGGTCGCGGCATGGACACTGATCGCGGTGATCGCGATGTACGCGCTGACCCGCACCCCGCTCGGGCGGATGTGCAACGCCGTGCGCGACAATCCCGAGCGCGTCCAGTTCGTCGGCTACAATCCGCACGTCGTCCGTTACCTCGCGTTCTGCTTCGCCGGCTTCTTCGCAGGCATTGCGGGCGCGCTGGCCGCGATCAATTTCGAGATCGCCAACTCCGCCTATCTCGGCGCGGCGCAGTCGGGAACGGTATTGTTCGCCGCCTATATCGGCGGCATCGGCTTCTTCATCGGTCCGATCGTCGGTGCGATCTTCGTCACCATCCTCTCGCTGGGCCTGAGCGACCTGACGCAGGTGTGGCAGCTCTATTTCGGATTGATCTTCATTGCGGTGGTGTTGTTCGCGCCGGGCGGCATAACCGGGTTGTTGATGATGCATCGCCCGCTGGTCAAGGCCGGCACGCTGCAGCAGGTTTTGCCGAGCTATCTGGAAGCCCTGATGCCGACGCTGGCCATGCTCGCCGGCCTGGTGCTGGCGGTGGAAACGATCGTGCACTACACGGTCAACCCGGGCGATGATTCCCACATCAAGGCGTTCGGCGTCAGCTTCGATGCGGCGAGCCCGTACATATGGGCGATGTCGGCCGTTCTGCTGGTTGGCGGGTTCCTGGTTGCGCGCAAGAGTTGGGGCCGGGTGGGAGAGGCGTGGGACAAGGCCGGCGCTGTGCCGCGGGAAGAGGATATCACCGCATGAGCGCTGCGATCGAACTTCGCGAAATCAAGAAGAGCTTTGGCAACATCCCGATTCTCAGGGATATCAATCTAAGCGTGGCGCAGGGCGAACGCCACGCGCTGATCGGCCCGAACGGCGCGGGCAAATCGACCACCTTCAATTTGATAAGCGGATATTTTGCGCCGACATCCGGGACCGTGCGGTTGCGCGGCGAGGTGATCAGCGGCCTGCCGCCCTACCAGATCAACCGTCGCGGGCTGTCGCGCAGCTTCCAGGTCACCAACGTCTTCGCCAATATGAGCGTATGGGAGAACCTGCGCTGCGCAGTGTTGTGGTCGACCGGCCAGCGCTACGCGTTCTGGAAGAATATCGACAATCTGCCGGAGGTGCGTGAACGCACCGCGCAGATTCTGGCCGACATTCATCTCACGGCACGGCGCGACGTCCCGGCCGGTCTTCTGACCTACGCCGAGCAGCGCGCGCTGGAGATTGGCATCACGGTGGCCGGCGGCGCCGATGTGATCCTGCTTGATGAGCCGACCGCGGGCATGAGCCACGCAGAAACCGAGCGCGCCGTGGCGCTGATCCGCCGCCTGACCGAAGGCCGCACGCTGTTGATCGTCGAACACGACATGAGCGTGGTGTTTGGGCTGGCCGACCGGATCTCGGTCCTCGTGTATGGCCAGATCATCGCCTCGGGAACGCCGCAAGAGATCCGCGGCAATCCAAAGGTCAAGGAAGCCTATCTCGGCGAGGAAGCGGCATGATGCTCCAGGTCGAAGGACTTCACGCCTATTACGGCAAGAGCCACATCCTGCAGGGCGTCGACATGCGCATCGATGCCGGCGAGGTGGTGAGCCTGTTGGGCCGCAACGGCGTCGGACGCTCCACCACGGTCAAGGCGATCATGGGCGAAGTGTCGCCGCAAGGATCCATCAAATTCAACGGCTGCGACATCGCGGGATTACCAAGCTACCGCATCGCGCGTCTCGGCCTCGGCTACGTGCCTGAGCATCGCGACATCTTCCCAAGCCTGACGGTGCGGCAAAATCTGGTTCTTGGCATCAAGGATACCAGGCGTCCCGGCAAGTGGCGGCTCGAAGACATGCTGGAAATGTTCCCCAATCTCGCCGCGAGAGCCGACACCGCGGCCGGCGTCCTGTCCGGCGGCGAGAAGCAGATGCTGACCATCTGCCGTACGCTGATGGGCGACCCTGAACTCATCATGATCGACGAGCCGACCGAGGGGCTTGCTCCTCTCATCGTGCAACAGGTCGGCGATCTGATCGCCGAAATCGCCAGACGTGGCCTTGCCATTCTGCTGGTGGAGCAGAAACTCTCGATCGCGATGCGGATATCGCACCGGGTCTATGTGATGGGCCATGGCCGCATCGTGTTCGAGGGCACCCCTGCGGAACTAAAAGCGAACGAAGCCGTCCGCAAGGAATGGCTGGAGGTTTGACGGCCGATCCGCCCTGATCGTACGAAGCGTTCTAGTCCGGCGTATCCCGTCCGAATAAACTCGCAAGTGAACATCAGAAGTGAGCGTGGGCAATTCCGGTCTAGTGTCCCGATTCCGAAGTTCGTACCATTGTGCGGCCCCTCTTTTGCGAACTTCGGAATCGAAAGGACACTAGCACACCTATAATCTAGTGTGGCTTTGGTTCAAAAGTCCGCATGACGAACTCGCGGCATCAATATTGCGGACTTTTGAACCGCCACACTAGAGCCTTTTCGGTTCTGATTGAATCAGAACCGGGCTCCAATCTTTTGTTTTGACGCGTTTTCTTCACGCGAACCGGTATCCACTTCGCTCGAAAACGCTATAGGCCAACAGCGAAAGGCCAGTCGTTGTCATCGCGCGAGTTATTTCCTGCTTGGTGCGTAGAAGGTGCCCTCTACCTCGCATATATCGTCGCCATTCAGCCGATGGACTTCGACGATAGTGCGCGGCGGATAAGGACCGGCGCCCCACAGCTCCTCCTGGACCTTGTTCACGAACGGACGGAAGCGATACATGTCCGTGACATAGACGACGAGGCGAACCGCATCACGTAGCGTTGCTCCTTCGGATTCGGCGATCAGCTTCATGTTGAGGAAGGCCTGACGGATGCGAGCCTCGTCGCCCTGGATCGGCAGGTTTGTCTTCGGATCGATGCCACGCATTCCGGCAACGAAGACGAAGTCGCCGGCGCGCGTACCGAGACTCCATGTGCCCGTCGGCTTGATCGCACCGTCCGGCGCAAGCGTCTTCACCCCGGCAGAAGACAGCGGAAACTGCTCCGCTGCTACTGGATGAATCCCTAGCAACGCGACAATCAATAGCATCACCTTCTTCAAGCTAGACCTCCTGTCTTTTTTGGAAATGCAGCAGCCATCCTTCGCTGCCGGAGCAGACGAGCTATCTCACATCCTCGACTCTCGATCGCGTTTAGACCAGATCGCTATGTGTCTTGAATGGTCCTGGGCAATCATGATTTTATCGACCGCGAATTTCGGGATATATCGCACTGCAACAATCGCCTTGAGCGGCAGGCGACCCGTCTCCCGCGCGTCCGCGCTATGGCGCCGGTGCGCATGAAATTTGTCGGCATGTCAGCCAAGCGACATTCCAAACCACGGCTTTACCTGATTGAGGCCGTGCCCCCGACGATCGGACCCCGGGCCCAGCACGACCATGCATGGCATCCGGTGTACCAGTGGGGGCAAAACATCATTAGTCGCATGGTTTAGCCGGATTGGCCGATATAGGATCGTGCCAGTCTTACAGCGAGCGAGCGATCAAGAGCGCTAGTGTCCTGATTCCGAATTCGCATCATTTTGCGGCGACTTCGTTTGCGAACTTCGGAATCAAAGGACACCAGCAAATCATTGTTTTCTAGTGGTCCGATTCCAACATTCGCATCCCGTCTCAGCAGGCAGTCTTGCGAATGTTGGAATCCAAGGACCACTAGCAAATATCGGTTTCTAATGGAGTTTTGGATTTGACATTCGCTTTTCGAACCCGCCATCAGTACCGTAGCGAATGTCAAATCCACTCCATTAACGTGGCTTTGGTTCAGAAGTCCGATGACGAACCCGCGGGCTGCGATGATGCGGATTTCTGAACCGCCACACTAGCCCAGGCGCCGTTTTCCAGGAGGGGCCGATTGGACTACACGTTGGAAGTGCGCGGGGTGTCACTGCGCTTTGGCGGCGTGCGTGCGCTCACCGACGTCAATTTTGGCGTCAGGGGCGGTGAGCTTTTCTCCATTATCGGCCCCAACGGCGCCGGCAAGACCTCGATCGTCAACTGCATCTCGGGCCGCTACCGGCCGACCGAGGGCCATCTGTTCTATCGGGGAAAGGACATCACGGCGCTGAAACCGAACGCCCGGCCCCGGCTCGGCATCGGCCGCACGTTTCAGAATCTGGCGCTGTTTCATCATATGAGCGTGCTCGACAACATCATGGTCGGGCGTCACCACCTCCTGAAGAACAATTTCATCACGGGATCGCTGTACTGGCTCACAGGCGCGCGGCGCGAGGAGCTCGAACATCGCCGCAAGGTCGAGGAAATCATCGACTTCCTCGATCTGCAATCGGTGCGCAAGGCGACCGCCGGCACCCTGCCCTACGGCTTGCGCAAGCGCGTGGAGCTGGCGCGCGCCATGGCGCTCGAGCCGCAACTGATCCTTCTCGACGAGCCGATGGCCGGCATGAATTTCGAGGAGAAGGAGGACACGGCGCGCTACATCGTCGATCTCAACGAAGAGTTCGGCATGACCGTCATGATGATCGAACACGACATGGGCGTGGTGATGGACATTTCGCACCGGGTCATGGTGCTGGATTTCGGCCGAAAGATCGCCGAAGGCGATCCTGCCGCGGTGCTGGCCGATCCCCATGTCAAGCGCGCCTATCTCGGCGAGGAAGATGAAGTGCTGGTCGATCCCGACGATACGCCTACACCTGATACCGCCGATCTGAAGTCCCTGCACCACAAGGGGCAAGTTCTTTCAGGGACTTCAGATCGATGAGCGGTATCAGTATCATCAATTTGCCAGTGCCCATGACTTTAAGAAGTTCGCAAAAAGGTATTGCCGAGAGAGATCGCGAACTTCGCAAAGTGGGCACTGGGCGGGAGACTGCAGCATGATGGATTACGCCGGCCGCGTGGCGCAGGCCGACACCTATCCAAAGCTGTTGCGCCTTAACGCGCGCGAACATGGCGATGAAATCGCGCTGCGCGAAAAGGATTTCGGGCTCTGGAAGGTGTTCACCTGGAACGACTACCAGAAGCGCGTCCACGACTTCGCGCTCGGCCTGGTCGAACTCGGGCTCTCCCGCGGCGACATCATCGGCATTATCGGCGACAACCGCCCCGACTGGGTATCGGCGGAAATCGCCAGCCACGCGATCGGGGCGATGAGTCTGGGCCTCTATCGCGATGTGCTCGACGAGGAAGCCGCCTATCTCCTCAACTATGGCGAAGCCAAGCTCGTCTTCGCCGAGGACGAAGAGCAGGTCGACAAGCTGCTGTCGCTTGCCGACCGCGCGCCGCATCTCAAGCACATCGTCTATTCCGATCCGCGCGGAATGCGGAAATATGACGATCCCCGCCTGATTTCGGCAGACAAGCTCGCGGCCATGGGACGCGAGCGTGCGACCCGCGAGCCCGGCCTCTACGATCGCCTCGTCGATGAAACAAGCGGCGAGGACACGGCGATCCTCTGCACCACCTCAGGCACCACGGCGCATCCGAAGCTGGCAATGCTTGCCGCTCGCCGAACGCTTCGCCATTGCGCGGACTATCTTGCCTTCGATCCCAAGGGACCGGACGACGAATATGTCTCGGTGCTGCCGTTGCCCTGGATCATGGAACAGGTCTACGTCCTCGGCAAAGGGCTGTTGTGCCGGATGAAGGTCAACTTCGTCGAAGAGCCCGACACCATGATGAACGATTTCCGCGAGATTGCGCCGACCTTCGTGCTGTTTGCGCCGCGGATCTGGGAAGCGATTGCGGCCGACGTGCGCGCTCGCGTGATGGACTCCTCGCCGCTCAAGCAAAGCCTGTACGAGATCGGGATGAAGGCGGGGCTTTCGGCGCTGGCCAAAAACCGGCGTTCGGCCATCGCCGACGTGCTGCTGTTCCGTGCGCTGCGCGACCGGCTCGGCTTCACGCGGCTGCGTTCGGCGGCAACCGGCGGTGCCGCGCTTGGGCCCGACACCTTCAAGTTCTTTCAGGCCATGGGCGTGCCGTTGCGCACGCTGTACGGACAGACCGAGACGCTGGGAGCCTATACCCTGCACCCCGAAAACGAGGTCGATCCCGATACGACCGGGGTGCCGATGTCGCAGGCGATCGAACTCCGCATCGACAATCCGGACATCCATGGCGTCGGCGAGATCATGGTGCGTCACCCCAACATGTTCCTCGGCTATTACAAGAATCCGCAAGCCTCCGCAGCCGACATGGAGGATGGCTGGCTGCATTCGGGCGATGCCGGCTATTTCAACGATAACAGGCAGCTCGTGGTCATCGACCGCATCAAGGATCTGGCAGAGACTTCCCGCGGCGAGCGCTTCTCGCCGCAATATCTCGAAAACAAGCTGAAGTTTTCGCCCTACATCGCCGAGGCGGTCGTGCTCGGCGCCGGCCGCGATACTCTCGCGGCGATGATCTGCATCCGTTTTTCGATCATCTCGAAATGGGCGGAGAAAAACCGGATCGCGTTTACGACCTATACCGATCTTTCTTCGCGCGAAGACGTCTACGCGCTGCTGCAGAAGGAGGTCGACGCCGTGAACGCCACGCTGCCGAGCCCGCAGCGCATCTCCCGCTTCCTCCTGCTCTACAAGGAGCTCGACGCCGACGATGGCGAGCTGACGCGCACGCGGAAAGTCCGCCGCGGCGTCATCAACGAGAAATACGCCGACATTATTGAAGCCATTTACGGCGGAAAACGCGCGATCCCGGTCGACACCACGATCCGTTTCCAGGACGGCACCACCCAGCGCATCCGCACCACGCTGAAAGTGGTCGACCTCGCGCATGAGGCTCGTGTCGCGGAGGCCGCGGAATGAGGCGCCCTGATGAACAAGCCGGGATGCGCATTGATGTGTCCTCTCCCCCTGTGGGAGAGGGCTCCACTGCCGCAAGACCTGGACTCAATTTGGTGAGGGGTGCTCCCGCCCTAAGCGTGTTGTCAAGACAAGCCCTCACCCGCCCTCGCTTCGCTCGAGCACCCTCTCCCGCAAGGGGAGAGGGTGCTCGGCTCACCTTTCGTTATGATCGAACCGCATGAACATCGCATTCCTCATTCAGCTTCTGGTCAATGGCCTCGTGGTCGGCACGCTGTATGGCGTGGTCGCGATGTCCTTTGTGCTGATCTACAAGGCGACCCAGGTGGTGAATTTCGCGCAGGGCGAATTGCTGTTGATCGGCGCCTGGGTGTGCTGGGCACTGCTCACCAAATATGAAGTGCCGTTCTGGCTCGGCATGCCGCTGACGCTCGTCTTCATGTTCATCTTCGGCATCGCGATCCAGATCGTGATCCTGCGCCCGATGATCGGCGAGCCGATCATCGCGGTGATCATGGTCACGATCGGGCTTTCGACGGTGTTTCAGGCAGCGCTGAAATGGATTTTCGGCGTCAATCCGCAGCCGTTCCCGCGGGTGTTCACCAGCCAGTCCGTGAGTCTTCTCGGCCTGCAGATCCAGACCGTCTATGTCATGAGCCTCGTCGTCTCGCTTCTGATGATGATCGGGATGGCCTGGTTTTTTCGCAGATCGAAGTACGGCCTTGCGATGCGCGCCACCGCCTTCAACCAGCAGGTGGCGCAATCGCTCGGCATTTCCGTGAAAAACGTGTTCGCGATGGCCTGGGCGATCTCGGCGACCGTCTCGGCGGTCGCGGGCGTGGTAGTGGCCGTCGTCAACGGCGTGTCATCGGGGCTCTCCGCCTACGGCATCAAGGTGTTTCCGGCCGCGATCCTGGGCGGGCTCGACTCGATTGCGGGCGCGGTGGTCGGCGGCGTCATCATCGGGCTTCTGGAGAACGTCGCCCAGTATGTCGACAGCGAATTCCTGCACTGGGGCAATTTGTACGAGATCGCGCCGTTTTACGTGCTGATCATCGTGCTGATGATCAAGCCTTACGGGTTGTTCGGCACAAAAGACATCGAACGGGTGTAACTCATTATGGCAAGCACCATCCTCATCCCCGCCGGCGATTTCCGCACCTCTTACGCGGCCGACACCACCATCTTTCCGACCACGACCAGCCGCAACTTCGCGATTCTCGGCGTTATCGCCGCATGCTTCGCGCCGCAAATCCTCGCCAATTACTGGCTCTCGATCTCGATCCAGATCGGCATCTTTGCGATCGCGGCGCTGGGCCTGAACGTGCTGGTCGGCTTCACCGGCCAGATCTCGATCGGGCACGCCGCCTTCTTCCTGTTCGGCGCCTTCACCTCGGCCTTTATTTCCAACAACCTGCCGGTCCCGGTGTTCTTTGCCATTCCGCTCGCGGGCGTGGCGACCGCGCTCGTCGGCCTGATCTTCGGCATCCCGGCGGCGCGGTTGAAGGGGCTTTATCTCGTCATCGCGACGCTGGCCGCACAATATATCCTGCTCGACTTTTTCTCGCGCGCCGAGTGGTTTTCCGGCGGCTCGGTGCCGGCGAGCGCCAAACCATTCTCGCTGTTTGGCTATGTGCTGCGCGGCGACCGGCAATATTTCTACGTCGTGCTCGCCTATCTCGTGGTCAGTTGCCTGCTCGTCACCAATTTGATGCGCACCCGCGACGGCCGCGCGCTGGTGGCGATCCGCGACCACTACCTTTCCGCGGAGATCATGGGCATCAATCTCACGAAATACCGCACGCTCTCGTTCGGGCTGGCGGCCTTCTTTGCCGGCATCGCCGGCGCGCTGTATGCGCACTACCAGCTCGTGATCTCGCAGGAGGGTTTTGGTATCGAGCGCTCGATCCTGTTTCTCGCCATGATCATCATCGGTGGCACCGGCTCGATCATGGGCACGCTGATGGGCACCGCCTTCGTGGTGCTGCTGCCGGAATCGATGGAGTGGATCAGCCTGCACCTGAAAGGCGGCGCGATCGATCACGCGCTCTCGCTCAACAACAACATCACCTTTCTGCGCGAGATCGCGATCGGGCTGATCATCATCATGTTCCTGATGTTCGAGCCCGACGGGCTGGCCCATCGCTGGCGCCAGATCAAGACCTACTGGAGACTCTACCCGTTTTCACATTGAGCTTGGAACGGGACTCTATCGTATGAGCATGATCTTTTTCGGAAAACCGGTTCCCACTTTTCCGGATCACGCCTAAAATACTCTCTGACAAAAGAACCGGAGGAAAGTCCAATGAAGCTGAAATCCCTGCTCGGAACCGTCTCGCTGGCGCTGCTGTTTGGCGCCATCGCTTCGGCGGCACAGGCCCAGATCGCGATCGGTCATCTCGAAGATCTCTCGGGCGGCACATCCGACGTCGGCACGCCTTATGGACAGGGCGTCAAAGATACCTTCGCCTGGGTCAACAAGAATGGCGGCGTCGGCGGCAAGCAGCTCAATGTCGATAGCAACGATTACGGCTATCAGGTGCCGCGCGCGATCGCGCTCTACAAGAAATGGTCGGCGCAGGACACCAAGGTCGCCGCGATCATGGGCTGGGGCACGGCGGATACCGAGGCCCTGACCGGCTTCGTGGCGCAGGACAAGATCCCGTATTTTTCCGCCTCCTATGCGGCCGCGCTGACCGACCCCGAAGGGCTCAGCGGCAAGGCAAAACCCTCGCCCTACAATTTCTTCTACGGTCCAAGCTATTCCGACGCGATGCGCGCCTTGATCACCTGGGCGGCCGAGGACTGGAAGGCCAAGGGCAAGCCAGGCAAGCCCAAATTCGTCCATATGGGCGCGAACCACCCCTATCCCAACGCGCCGAAGGCGGCCGGCGAAGCGCTCGCCAACGAACTCGGCTTCGAGGTGCTGCCCCCGCTGGTGTTTGCGCTCACCCCCGGTGATTACAGTGCGCAGTGCCTTTCCTTGAAGAGTTCAGGCGCCAACTACGCCTATCTCGGCAACACCGCCGCCTCCAATATCTCGGTCTTGAAGGCGTGCAAGACGGCGGGCGTCGATGTCCAGTTTCTCGGCAACGTCTGGGGCATGGACGAGAACGCCGCCAAGACGGCGAGCGATGCTGCCGATGGCGTTGTCTTTCCGCTGCGCACGGCGGTGACCTGGGGCGGCAATGCTCCGGGCATGAAGACGGTGTCGGAAATCTCGAAAATGTCCGACCCGAGCGGAAAGGTTTATCGCCCGGTGCACTACATCGCCGGTGTCTGCTCGGCGCTCTACATGAAGGAGGCGCTGGACTGGGCCGCCAAGAATGGCGGCACCGGGGGCGAGAACGTCGCCAAGGGTTTTTACCAGAAGAAGGACTGGGTGCCGGCCGGCATGGATGGCGTCTGCAACCCCTCGACCTGGACCGAAAAGGACCATCGCGGCACGCTCAAGGTCGATCTCTACCGCATGAAGGTCTCGAGTTCGACCGATGGCGACATCAACGACCTGATGGCGAAGGGCGCGATCAAGCTTGAGAAGGCCAAGACCGTCGAACTGCCGCGCAAGCCGGAATGGCTTGGGTGGTGAGGTAGAGGTTGCCCGCAGACCGCCCGGCAGGCTCGGCCGTCATCCCCGCGAAAGCGGGGATCCAGCGCGCCGCGGCCTCTCGGTCGATCACAGGCGTCTCTGGAATACTGGGTCCCCCGCATTCGCGGGGGACGACAACTACGGGCAGGCCATGAGCGAAAACCTCGACACCACACGCCCCGCGCCCGGCACATCCCCTACCGCCGCGCCGCTGGTTGCCGTGCGCAACATCGAGGTGGTCTACGACGACGTCATCCTGGTGCTGCGCGGCTTGAGCCTCGAAGTGCCGAAGGGCGCTATCGTTGCGCTGCTGGGAGCCAATGGCGCCGGCAAATCCACCACGCTGAAGGCGATCTCCGGACTTCTCAAGACCGAGGACGGCGAAGTGACGCGCGGCGAAATCGTCTTCGACGGCGAGCGCATCGACGGCATCGATCCCGAACGGATCGTCCGCCGCGGTATTTTTCAGGTGATGGAGGGCCGGCGCATCATCGCCGACATGACGTCGCTGGAGAATTTGCGGCTCGGCGCCTTTACCCGCAGCGACCATGAGGTCGCCGCCGACATCGACATGGTCTTCAATTATTTCCCGCGCCTGAAGGAGCGCACGGGGCTGGCCGGCTATCTCTCCGGCGGCGAGCAGCAGATGCTGGCGATCGGACGTGCGCTGATGGCGCGCCCCAAGATGATCCTGATGGACGAGCCCTCGATGGGCCTTTCGCCGCTGCTGGTCAAGGAAGTGTTCTCCATCATCAAGGCGATCAACCGCGACCTCGGCGTCACCATTCTCCTGGTCGAGCAGAACGCGCGCGCCGCACTCTCGGTCGCAAGCCACGGCTACATCATGGAGCAGGGCAAGGTGGTGCTCGACGGCACGGCCACCGAACTGCGCGATAATGAGGACGTCAAGGAATTCTATCTCGGCGGCGCCGGCGACCAACGCAAGAGTTTCAAGAACCTGAAAAGCTTCAAGCGGCGGAAGCGGTGGCTGTGAATTTGCTACTCGTCATTCCGGGGCGCGCAAAGCGTGAACCCGGAATCTCGAGATTCCGGGTCTGGTCCTTCGGACCATCCCGGAATGACGACGAAAATACAGGCCTCTCATGACCGACTTCTACGACACCCTTGAAACCCGCGACCCCGCGGAGCGCGAGGTGGAATTGTTCTCGCACTTGCCGGACGTGCTGCGCAAGGCGCTTGCAGCGCCCGCCTATGTTGAGCGGCTCAAAGGCGTCGATCCCGCGCGCATCACAAGCCGCTCAGCGCTCGCAACGCTGCCGGTGCTGCGCAAATCGGAGCTGCCTGCCCTGCACAAGGCCGCCCCTCCCTTCGGCGGCTTCGTAGCTAGCCCGCCCGGCGCCTATGGCCGGCTCTTCACCTCGCCCGGTCCGATCTTCGAGCCTGAAGGCGCGCATGCCGACCCCTGGCGGGGGGCGCGCGCGCTTTATGCGGCAGGTTTTCGCAAAGGCGACGTGGTGCTGAACACGTTCAGCTATCATCTGACGCCCGGCGGCTTCATCTTCGATACTTCGGCGCGCGCGCTTGGTTGCGCCGTGATTCCGGCGGGCCCCGGTAATACCGAAGCGCAATTCGAGCTGATCGAGGCCTATTCGCCAGTCGGCTACTGCGGCACGCCTGATTTTCTCAAAATCCTGCTCGATGCCGCCAAAGATACCGGGAGAAATGTCTCCTCGCTCGGGCGCGCTGTCGTTTCCGGCGCGGCGTTTCCAAAATCACTGCAGGAGGAAATCAAGGCCCGCGGCATCGACGCCTACCAGTCGTTCGGCACCGCCGATCTCGGCCTGATTGCGTTCGAGACTGCGGGGCGCGAAGGCATGGTCGTCAACGAGGACCTGATCCTGGAGATCGTGCGGCCCGGCACCGGCGACCCCGTCGCAGACGGCGAAGTCGGCGAGGTCGTGGTCACCACCCTCGACCCCGACCACCCCTGGATACGCCTTGCGATCGGCGACCTCACCGCGGCGCTACCGGGCGCAAGTCCTTGCGGCCGCACCAATATGCGCATCAAGGGCTGGATGGGCCGCGCCGACCAGACCACCAAAGTGAAGGGCATGTTCGTGCGGCCCGAACAGATCGCGGAAATTGCCAGGCGTCATCCCGAGCTCGCGCGGTTGCGTCTCGTCGTCGCGCGCGAGAATGAACAGGACACGATGACGCTGCGATGCGAAAGCGCTTCGTCCAGCGAAGCGCTTCGAGCCGCAATCGCCGCGACGCTCCGCACCGTGACCAAGCTCGGCGGCGACGTCGAGCTGATGGCGCCGGGAAGCCTGCCGAACGACGGCAAGGTGATCGCGGACGAGCGCTGAACGTCTCCAGTCTGGATATCTGATAGGAATATTGAACGGATTCGGATACTCGGCGGCCGGATTCTACCGTCGTTCGACGAGCTGGCGCGTCAACGATCCTCTGCAGCGACACCGAGAGTTTTACCAGAGATCCACGTCTCGACGACCTCGAACCTTGCGTTGAACGCTACCAGGTCCGCTCGATATCCCGGCGCGATCAGTCCAAGCTCGGAGTCCAGGCCCAGAAATCTGGCCGGTGTCCGAGATGCCATTGCAAGAGCGTCAACAAGCGGGATTTCGAGAAGAGCAACGGCGTTACGCACCGCCTCGATCATGGTGAGGTGAGCACCCGCGAGTGTGCCGTCGGAGCTGGTCAAACGATTATCATGCAACGCTATGCGCCTTCCAAGCAGCATGAATTCCTGATCGTGTGTACCAATCAACGGCATGGCATCCGTGATCAGCATTAGTCGATCGCATCCCTTGCAACTGAATGCAACGCGCAAACTAATGCGATCCACGTGGGCGCCATCGCAGATGATCCCTGCAAATAAACGGTTGTCTTGCAGCGCGGCGCCTACCAATCCCGGTTCTCGGGCGCTCAACTGTGACATGGCATTGAATAGATGGGTAACGCCACGTACGCCTCGATCAGCAGCTAGCTCCATTTCGGCTGCGGTCGCCTCGCTATGGCCGGCAGAGACACGTAATCCAGCCGCAATGAATTCTCCAATCAATGACGCAGGCACGCATTCCGGAGCCAGGGTCACAATGGAGCGGCCGCAAATTCCAAAGCTTTTGATGGCGGCAATGTCGCGCCGGCTGGGCAGGCGTATTTCGGATTCCGGATGAATGCCCTTGCGAGACCTGTTAAGTGCCGGGCCTTCCAGATGGAAGCCGAGCACACCGGGAATCTGCAAGCAGGCCTGAGCGACCGCAGCCAACCGTTCGATCACTTCGATTCGATCGGTGATCAGCGTCGGCAAGCAGCCTGTGGTGCCGGCGCCGCGATGCGCTTCGACAATGCGTCGTACCCCAGCCTCCGTTGGCTGGTCATTGAGAAGAACTCCCCCACCCCCGTTGACCTGGATGTCTATGAATCCTGGTGCAAGGATAACATCTTGGGGCAGGTTCGTTGACGCGCGCGCCCTTTGCTCTCCGAAGCTGATGCTCTCGATCCGATCATTCGAAATCCTCACCGATGCGGGCCCGCGCATGGCGGTTCCATCGAAGACCTGCGTTGCACCAATTGTAAAGGTGTTCGGAGACACTAGATGACCCATTGGCATCCATCCAACAAGGCAAGTCACGGGCTCGTGAAACGAGCCGCGTACACCGGTCGCGGAGCTTTTACAGAGCTGTCCAAGAGCTACATATTCCTTCATCCGCCCTTTGCGAGGACCTGCAAGGAAACCCTTCGAGTTAAATAGAGATGGCGCGAAAAGACACCACTTATCTCGGAATTGACGGAGGTGGCAGTCGATGCCGAGCTCGCATCGAAGACGGAAATGGTAGGCTGCTCGGCGAAGGGACCTCGGGGCCAGCCACAACGCGGATTGGCGTCGAGAAGGCTTGGCGATCTATTATGGAAGCTTCCGAAGCGGCAGCCGCGCAGGCTGGACTGAAGCACGAGGATTTATCGCGGTTGCACGCCGGAATCGGCCTCGCCGGTCATGGGCGTCGAGGCGCGGAAGCGGCACTCGAAAGGATCGCACATCCGTTTGCGTCTGTTCTCTTCATAAGCGACGGCATGGCTGCGTGTCTCGGCGCCCATAGCGGCGCGGACGGGGCGATTGTTGTAGCCGGCACAGGTTCTGTCGGTGTTGGCCTGATCGGCGGTCGCGAAATCCGTCTGGCTGGTTACGGTTTTCCAATCTCGGATGAAGGCAGCGGTGCCGATATCGGTCTGCAGGTCGTTCGATTGGCTCTTCGCGCGGCGGATCGCCGCGCCAAGATGTCCCCGCTGCTTTCGGAGGTGCTGAGCGCGTTCGATGATGACCCTTATCAGGCGGTCGCCTGGTCCGAAGAAGCAAGGGCCACGGACTATGCCGCTTTCGCACCTCTCGTACTGCGCCACGCAAACCAAGGTGATCCGATTGGCCGTCGCATCGTCGAACGTGCAGCTGACGCGATCGGCGATCTGCTCGATTTGTTCTTGGCGAAGGGAATTGACCGGCTCTCCCTGGTAGGCGGGTTGTCGGACGAAATTAGCCCTTGGTTGACGCCTGACCTGCGCAGCCGTCTGAAGCGGCCTGACGCCGATGCGGTTGCCGGCGCGTTAATGGTCGCTCGACGGCGGTTTGTCCTGCCCGAGAGGGAAACCGACCGCCAACCGATTCCAAAGTTTCGCGTTTGATGGTGCATGGATCAGGTGCATGGCTACTGAAGAAGTCGACCCCCGCTTTGCCGATCTTGACGGTTGGTCGCTGGCCTCGGCGATGGAAGCAATGTGGGAGGGCCAACTTGCGGCTGTTGCGGCCGTCGGCCGTGCGCTTCCTGCCATTACCGCGGCTACGGACTTGGCCAAGGACGCGCTGCGGGATCGCGGACGTATCGTTTACGTCGGCGCCGGCACCTCAGGCCGCGTTGCCGTCCAGGACGGCGCCGAACTGACGCCGACCTTTGCGTGGCCCAGGGAGCGGCTCCACTTCATTGTTGCTGGCGGGGACAGTGCACTTGCCACAAGCATCGAGGGCGCCGAGGACGATATCGAGGATGCGATCCGTCAGATCGATGAAGCAAGGCTCACGGCACAGGACGTGGTTATAGCCGTGTCAGCCAGCGGCACAACGCCGTTCACGGTAGCGGCGCTGCAGCGGGCTGAAGCGTCTGGTGCTGTTACGATTGGCCTTGCCAACAATGCGGGCGTCCCCCTGCTCACATCGGCAAGGTGCCCGGTGTTGATCGAGACGGGACGAGAGCTGATCGCCGGCTCGACGCGAATGAAAGCGGGAACAGCCCAAAAGGTTGTACTCAACCTGATCTCTTCGGGCATCATGCTGCGCCTTGGTAGAGTTTATTGCGGCATGATGGTGAATATGCAGCCGACCAATGCCAAGTTGAAGCGGCGCGCAGAAGCAATGGTTGCTCAAATCGCCAGCTGTGATCAGGCGCAAGCGGCATGCGCTCTTGAACAGGCCGACGGCGATATCAAAACAGCAGTCCTTTTGGCCCTGGGTTCCGATAAAGCGGAGGCCGAAGCTGTTCTCAAAAGCAATGACGGCAATCTTCGCCGCGTGCTTGCCGAGCTCGCCAATGATCGCATCCAGCGGCTCAAGAAAGGCGACGCGCAATCAAGACGGAGCCGTTGAGCTGTGACGACTTCAGCGATGGCGAGCGAAATCGGTGAAAGCGCGGACGTTGTCTCACGGATTGTTCGCAACCGCCGCGCCCTGGCCGAAATTGCAAAAGGGCTGAGGATTGGCTGCGCACCCCTGTGCGTCCTGTGCGGCCGAGGAAGCTCGGGCCACGCCGGAGTTTTCCTGAGATATCTTGTCGAGACGCGACTTGGCCTTCCCGTTTCGGCCAGCGCTCCGTCGGTCACCACGGCATTTCGTACCCCGCTGGTACTTCGGGATGCATTATTCATCGTAGTCTCACAATCTGGCCGCAGCCCGGATCTTGTCGCGGCGACCAAGTCGGCTCGCGCAACGGGCGCCCGCACAATCGCCATCGTAAATACGACTTCGTCGCCAGTCGCAACGGCTGCAGAGTTCGTCATTCCGATCGAAGCGGGCGCGGAGCACTCCATTGCAGCGACAAAAACAGTGATCGGCTCGATGGCTGCAGGTGCTGCACTTATTGCGGAATTGGCTGAAGATCAGGCGCTCAGATCGGCGCTTGACAGACTACCCGACCGCCTGGACCGCGCTTTGGCACTCGATTGGTCTGAAGTTTCCGACGACCTTGCCAAGGCGTCTGCTGTTTTTGTGGCTGCTCGGGGGCTGGGCTTGGGCTGGGCCCGAGAGATCGCTTTGAAGCTTTCCGAAATCCTTCGCTTGCCGGCAATCGGTGTAAGCGCCGCGGAGCTGCAGCATGGTCCGCGTGCGGCATTATCATCGAGGACGCCCGTTATTATGATGCGCATTATGGACGAAACAGCTGCCACCGTGGATGCGCTGGCAAACGAGCTGCGCGCGCAAGAGATCGCGCTGCATCTGTGTGGCGGACCACACGGCTCGCTGCCCTGGCTCCAAGAAGATGATCCCGCCACTGACCCGATCACCATGCTCGTTCCGGCCTATCGCTTGATAGAGCAGACAGCCCGCCGGTGGGGATATGACCCGGATCGTCCTCCTCGTCTCAGCAAGATTACGGAAACGTTCTGACTGTGGCTTTTACGATTGAAGCAGTGGATTCTTGCGGCGGCCAGCCCAGAGCTCTGTCCCCGCCGGGCTAACAGCAACGAACGATAACAAGGTGATCGCGGACGAGCGGGGCTAAGATCGTTTCAGGACTTCCGCAGCCGATGAATTCAATAGGGCCGGGAGGCCTAGCTCCGGCGATAGCATTGGCACGTTTGCCGAGCTGCAGTTCGGTATCAGCAGCAGTCACGGTCGTTTCTGCCATCGGCTACAGCATACGGCACTAGTTCACAGCTGGTAACTTGTAATCCCTACTTCCTCGGGACCATTCGCCGTTCACCGAAAAATGACCCGCACTGGTATCTAAGTTCTTGTTTTTTTGATGATATTGGGTTCGTTTTGCAGAAGGGGTGGAATTGGAATTGATCAATCTAATCGCGGATCGCATTTTGACACCCTTAATGAGACTTCGCCCAAGGCACGATCCCAACTCGCGTGCGCCCGAGCCTCGTACCGATCGAGCTTGCGTAATTCAGGTAGCAGCCGCTGCACCGCCTCGGCCTCGCGCTCCGCTTCCGAGGGTATCGACAACGGATCGATGGGTTTCAGTTTCCTCAACGGTTTGTCGAACAGGTACCGCATCGCGGCAGCGCGAGCGCGAAAAAGTGCCGCCGGCTCCAAGGCACTGAATTGAACCATGCGGCCGATGATGTCACATTTGACTTGACGGATGCGGGCGAGTTCGAGGTGGGCGCCGGCGGCAACTGCGGCCCAGTGAAGGAGATCTTGGTCTGTGCTGCCGGGAGCCATGCGCCGGACAAGGGATTCCACGGCGTCGCAACTCTCTCCATCATCGGTTTGGATACTGAGCCCGTGGCGGTAAGCGTTACGGCACGCGCGCTGCTTGCCGGCAGGCGTTCGAGGTCCGGTGCTCTTTCGCGCGTTTTTGCGGTTGGCCGCGATCTGTCGTGCGCTGGCCATGATCAGTCCCCACCATTCTGGTGGCGCAGCTCCCGATCGTTCCCCTCGCCTTGATCCACATAGGGCAGCGTTGCCAAACCGGCACGGTGATCTTCCAGGCGCTGCAGAATTCTATCGCGGCGCGAACCCAACTCAGCCAAGCGTCGGTTGATTTCGGCCAAATCGCCTAGCGACTGACGGAAGGCTTCGGCGTCGATGTTGGCCTCGGTGAGGCCGAAGTTGCGCAAGATCGCTCCGACCTTACGTCGCACATCCTTGTTGCTAAAGAAACGTTCGGCCAAATCGTCGATGTCTTTACTGGCACTGTCTTGTAATAGCAGATGTAGGAGATTTTGAAGGGCCGGGCGTCTGGCGGACGTGATAATCAGGGATTTGAAACGGCGCAGCCGCAGCGTTTCCCACTCGCCCTGGATCATCTCGGCGGCCCACATATGCTCGATGAAGTCACGGGGTTTAAGCCGTTCTAGAATCGCGTCACGTAGGGCAGTGTAGCGCCATTGGGAATCCGAAACCAACAAGTTTTCCTCATAGATCGCGGCTAGTCCGGGGTCATTATTAATCAAACTGTTCAAAGCGCAATCCTCCGCAGTTGAAACGGCTGCAACGGACACTCACGCCTGGTGATGATCGTCCCGTCGCGGCCTCATAGATCGCAATCTATGAGAACGGCCTGGCAATAAAACCCGGGCAATGAGAAATTAAGCGAAGGGATTATCGCGATGATTTGTTGGGTGCGCCGGGCGAAGCCCAATTCGCGCAGGTTTCTTCAATAGCAGCGGACCAGGCGCGATTAAATTCTCGTTCTGACACGCTAAATTTTGTGTTGGCTTCCTTCGACCACTGCGCTTTGGGCTTCTGCTTATCGGTTAGGCTTGCGCGCATTTTCGATGCGAGCCACTTGCGGCATAGGTCTTCTCTGTCCGCCTCCCCCCAAGTTTTTGTTTCCGAACTCAGCCATGCTTCAAAACGGACGGTTTCGATCAGAACCGTTCTTTGGCGATGAGGCTCAAGTCCTCTGCTGGCGTGCACCGGAATGACACCGCCACGAATAATCTGCTCGCCGAATGGCTCGAAGCGCCAATCACTCGCCGTGAGCCGGAATAGAGCGCCAGAGTCTGGATTCCGAACCATCGCCGAGATCGCATCGGCTTGGAGCGCCACGAGGAGTTTGGTAACGGCAAAATTACGCTTATTCCAGTGGCGGCATGCTTCTTCGGATGGCTCCCAGGAGGTCGCGGCCCCGGCTGCTTCCGATTCCGGGGGCTCGCTACTTGTTCGGTCGGTGCTCTCTTTGCTCTGACGGACTGCGGCGATTGACTGGGCAAGTTCTTGCAATTCCGCTTTCGCGATCTCCAAATGGGCTTCCGACACATGGACTGCAATTCGTTGCAGCGCTTCGGGAAGCGTAATGAATCCTGCAGGGATTGGATCGTGCATTTTCTATTTCTATGTCCTCGCGACTCGTTGCGGCAAGCCAGCAACGATCCAATAGGGTCGGTCTCAGCTCGAAGGTGCGCTCGTGGCGTCAGTGGCACTAAACCATCCGTCCGCGGAAGCCTTACTTCTTTCGGGTATCTTTCTTCGGCTTTCCAGTGTGCCGCACTTCCGGTCCGCCACCGTTCGCATCGATGAACTCGACGCCGGCGGCCTCCAAGGCGCTGCGAATTGCCAAATTGTTTGCCCTGTTAGCGCGGTCGCCTCGATCGTCAACTCAGCCCGCCGAATAGTAGTCAGGCCAACTCGGGCGAGGTCCTCCGCGCTCCACCGGATTAGCGCTCTAGCTGCACGGATTTGAGCGCTCGAGAAGGCGGAAATCGACTTCCTCCAATGGACCTGGGCTGTACCGAAGCTCTATCAATACGCTCCGGCCATAGGACCAAAGCGGTAGTTGATGCCGAACTTTGCGGTCGAGATCGTCTGTTTGACGTTGATCCCTGGCACTACTTCGGGAACACCGAATATGGTCCCAGTGAATGTCACGCCGCGCGTGCCGAAGTCGTAGAAATCGTACTCTACTTTTGCAGACCAATTCTGCGAGAAAGCCCACTCGACGCCACCGCCGACGGTCCAGCCTGCCCGCGTTTCGTTGGCCTCGATATGCTCGACAAAGATTGGTACGTCTGCCGAATACTTGTCGCCAGCCCACGCCGCGCCACCCTTTGCATAGATTAGCCAGCGATCCACAGCCCAGCCGAGACGCCCGGTCACGCTGGCGATCCAATCCGTTTGGACGTGCGCGGTCCCAGTAATGCCCAAGATAGTAGCGGTCGTGTCTCCCTTGATGTCGGCTGCGAAACCGTCACCTTCGATTCCGATCAACCAGTTGGGTGCGAATTGATAGTTGCAACCAACCTGGCCGCCACCAATAACGCCGCTGGTATCGCCGGTAACGGAAATCCCCGGGGCAAGGGTCGGAGCAGAGGCGGTTTCGCTTCCCCAACCGCCGCCGATGTTGCCTCCGATGTAGCAGCCATTCCAAGAGAAAGGCAAAGCTACGGGCGGCGGCGCTCTGTAGACCGGTGGCCGACCCAGATCGGCAGCTTTGACGGGCGCAATGGCCGTTAGCGCGGCACCGACACCGGCGAGCATAACCTTTTTCATCCCTACCCCTTATCGCGCGGATTAGCTGCGGAATCGCTACCATGACAAAATCGCGCAATCGACAATCCGATGCGACCTGGTGACGATTGTGGCCGCGTGTTGTGTCGATGCCACAGGCTCGCCGCCGCGTTCCCGCCCTCCGGCACCGGTGGACCTCGTTGAAACGGAGCAGTTCAGCGCTTTTGTTTCGCCGGCTTTCGAAGTCGAACGCATGGCCCGCCTCCGTTCTCGGCAATGAACGCGACGTGCCGCGGAGCTCTAGGTGGCTCTTAATCGCCCTTCGCTCACAGCGAGATAATTGGGTTCGTTTCGCAAAAACGTCGCGGCCGGTTCTTAGCGCTTCTGCTTTGGCGGCTTCCGAAGGCGTACGCCTGGTCCGCCACCGTTCTCGTCGATGAACTCGACGCCGGCCTCCTCTAGCGTGCGGCGAATGGCCAAGTCGTTTGCGGCAGTGAGAGTTGTGGGGCCCTCTGCCACCTCGGCACGTCTGATTGTGTTTGCGGCCACTGCAGATGCGCCAGCCAGGTCCACCGCACTCCATCTCAGCAGTGCGCGAGCCGCCCGAATTTGCTCGCTGGTAAGACGTTTTGACTTCATTTGACAGAAATCTTCGAATGGGGTAAATTACCCAATATTGGGTAAATTTAATCGTTCCGAGTTCTGGCTATGAGGACTGATTCTTCTATGAGAGTGAACCATCATCGTCGACAATTCATCGGCGGCTCTGACGCCCGGATCGTTATGGGTGACGATGAGGCCGCACTGGTTAGGCTTTGGCGGGAAAAGCGCGGCGAGGTCGAGCCGGAAGACTTGTCCGGCGACCTCCTGGTCCAGCTCGGCAGCGCGACCGAGCCGCTAAACCGACACTGGTTCGAAAAGAACACCGGCTACGTCGTCACTGAGGTACAGCGGCAGGTTTTCCATAACATTCACAGGTGGATGGCTGCGACCCTTGATGGCCGAGTTGAGGCGACCGGCGCCGTGTTCGAGGCCAAGTTCATGCTGCCGTGGAATTTTTCGGAGGAAGCGGCTGCCGAAAAACACATGGCGCAGTTGCAGCACAATATGTGGGTGATCGCGTCACGGACAGCGGTGCTTTCCATCATTACTGGCGGCGGCAAATGGGTGGAGATGACCATTCCGGCTGATCCGCTCTACCAGCATCTGCTGCTGACCGCCGAGCGGAAATTCTGGCGTTGCGTGGAGAGCGGCGAGCCCCCTCGCCTCTTTGGCGTTGAACCACCGCGGCCAAGGGTTGAGGCCATCAGGACCGTCGACATGAGCGGCTCCAATGCCTGGGCGGAGTTTGCCAACCTCTACCGCCTGACCCGGCCTGCCGCCCTCGACCACGACCGGGCCAAAACGGAGCTAAAGGCCTTAGTGCCCGAGGACGTCAGGGAGGCCGCAGGGCACGGAGTCCGGGCCAAGCGATCGAAATCCGGGGCGATCAGCTTTGAACTGCTTGCGGAGGAGGCCGGCCATGCAGTGCTCCAGCACTAGCGTCGGAGCGTTGGCGGCAGCGCTCGCCAAGGCCCAAGCCGAGATCGCCAACCCGGAAAAATCCTTGACCGCGACCATCGTCTCGCCGTTCCCGCGCGAGGGTAGCCGGACCTTTCGCTATGCGCCGCTCTCTTCCGGACTTGATCTGGTTCGCAAGTGTCTAGGCCAGCACGAGATCGCCACCGTTCAAACTACTGCCATCGACCGCGACAGTGGCTTGATCAGACTCACCACCACGCTCGTGCACGCGTCCGGCGAATGGGTGTCCTCCGACTGGCCGGTCTGTCCGCTGACTGAAACGGCGGCGCCCCATCGGCTGGGCGCCGCCCTCACCTATGCCCGCCGCTACGCACTTTTCACCCTGGTCGGGATTGCCGGCGAGGACGATCTCGATGCGCCCGACCTTCTGCCGGCAAATGGCCCTCCCGCCTCACATGACGTATCGGCAAGTCCGGATAACGGAGCTGCGGGAGGCGCATATTTGCAGACCTCTCAAAAGCGGGCCCGATCCGAACGGTCCAGGCTACCGACTTTGTCGGCCGATGCCTCGGACGAGTTACGTCGTCGGCTGTTGTCAGAAATCGAGCAGCTGAAAAGCCCAGAACTTCTTGCCAGCTGGGCGCAGCAGGCCCTGCCCCTGAAAAACCAGCTCTCGAGGGCGGATGCCCAGGCGCTCGAGGAGGCCTTCAGTGCCAGGCTGAGCCGGCTTGGCGACCGATCCGCTGCGCCGAAAGATCCAGAAGAGAAGGGCTATGCTTACCAGTCATTGGAAATCGATGCTGGCGAGCAGACGGTCAACGTCATCTGCAAACCCGTACGTGAGCGCGATCGCGAGCATCTGAAGTTTGTCGCCACTCAGCCGTGCCTCGTCTGCGGGCGCACGCCTTCCGATCCCCATCACCTCAAGTTCGCTCATCGACTGGCGATGGGGCGGAAGGTCAGCGACCGGTTCACCGTGCCAATCTGCCGACTGCACCACCGCGAACTCCACCGGAAGGGCAATGAGCGTGCCTGGTGGAAAAGGCAGGAGATTGATCCGCTGCCCGTTGCGGCCAGCCTTTGGGCCAGAACTCATGCGTTCGCCTCGGCCGCAATAAACATCGATGGCGAAAGAGCTCAGCCTGCCGAAATCAATCGAGCCGGTGCTGCGGGCTGGTCTCGAAATGACGAAACGAAGCCAATTTTTGCTCCGGAGGCAGAATGACCTCCTTCCGCCAAATCGAGGCCAACCGCCGCAACGCGCAGCTCAGTTCGGGACCCGTGACCGACGAAGGAAAGCAAAAGTCGCGACAAAATGCGCTCCGTCATGGCCTGACGGCAGAAACCGTAATCAATGCGCTGGAAGATGCCGGGGACTATGCAGCGTTCGAGATAGCGGTGACAGCTGATTATGATGCGCAATCGGCTGTCGAACGCGAACTCGTGCTCAGACTGGCAAGTCTGTTATGGCGGTTGCGCCGCGCTACCGCGATCGAAAGCGGCCTGTTCGAGATCCAAGCCTATCATTTGCTGCAATCCCGGCAAAGCCGACGGGCTCGTCAAAGTCGGCAGAACGTTATCGACAGCATGTACCGAAACGCTGTCACCACCGAGGAGGAAATGGGGCACAATGAGGACGAGCCGACTGACGCTCCCACTACTGGCTCAAAGTCGAGCGTGGAGACTGACGATCAATTCGACGATCTCACACGCTCCTTTGTCGGCCTGACCGACTTGCCTAACTATCCCCTCGACCGACTGAGCCGCTACGAGGCTACGCTTTGGCGTCAGGCTTGTCAGATCCTGTTCACCCTGCGGTGTTTCGAAAAACTCAAGCCATGGGAGAGACTACGGCTGCGCTGATACCTGCCGAACTGGACCGGAGGGGCTAACGTCAAGAATGCGAAGTGCCCGATGATATCGCACTCAATGGCTTCTCTTGTTAGATGTTGTGATACTCGCGAAACCACGAGGCAAACTTCTTGATTCCGTCTTCGATCGACGTGGCGGGCTTAAATCCGATTTCTCGCTCAAGGTCTTCGATATCGGCATAGGTTGCCGGAACATCGCCCGGCTGCATCGGCAGCATTTCCTTGATCGCGGTGCGACCGAACTCCTTCTCGAGCAACGCGACCACATGCAGGAGTTCTTCGGGGCGGTTGTTGCCGATATTGTAGATTTTCCAGGGCGCGGCACTGGTGGCCGGATCGGGCCTGGCACCCGGCCATGCCGGATCGCCGTGCGGCGGGTGATCGATCAGCCGAACCACGGCTTGTGTGACGTCGTCGATATAGGTGAAGTCGCGCCGCATGTTGCCATGATTGAACAGCCTGATCGGCTTTCCTTCGAGTATGGCTTTGGCAAAGATGAACATCGCCATGTCCGGACGACCCCAGGGGCCATACACGGTGAAGAAGCGCAGACCGGTCGCCGGAATCTTGTACAAATGGCTGTAGGCGTGCGCCATCAACTCGTTGGCCTTTTTCGAGGCGGCATAGAGGCTGATGGGATGATCGACGTTGTCCTGCACCGAAAACGGCAGTTTGGTATTGGCGCCATAGACCGAAGATGAAGATGCAAACAGGAGATGTTGGCAATCGTTGTGGCGGCATCCCTCGAGCACGTTCAAGAAACCTTCGATGTTGGCATCGATGTACGCTTGTGGATTTTGCAACGAATAGCGCACGCCGGCCTGGGCCGCGAGATGGATGACCACGCGAAAGCGGTGGCGAGCGAACAGCGCCTTCATTGACTCGCGGTCGGCAAGGTCAAGCTTCGTGAAGCTGAAGTCGGAATGGCGTGTCAGGATGTCGAGACGCGCTTCTTTCAGCTTTGGATCGTAATAGTTGTTCAAGCTATCAAGGCCAACGACCTTGCGGCCAGCCGACAACAAACGTTGCGCAACATGAAAGCCGATGAAGCCGGCAGCTCCGGTGACCAGTATCGCATTGTCCGTCATCGTTTCTCCGGTTCAGACTTCAGAGCCGCCACAACTCGATGCCGGCCGGCCTTGCACCGCGATCGAGCCTCGCCTTGATATCGAAAACAAGGCCCGAGCCGCCGATCAGCAGCCTTTGAATGAGCGGCCAGCCGCCCTCGACGTAACTGCCGTGGGCAACCGCGAGGATGACAGCATCGGCAGGCTGCAGCGCGTCGAGCCCGGTCATGGTCAATCCGTACTCATGCCTTGCGTCCGCTGGATTTGCCAGGGGATCGTGAACCTGCACCCGAAGGCCAAACGATTCCAGCTCGCCGACGATGTCGACCACGCGGGAATTGCGCGTGTCCGGAACATCTTCCTTGAAGGTGAGGCCGAGTATGGTGACGACACCGCCCGTCCCCTTCCTGCGAAGCAAGCCGCGCACGCATTCGCGCGCAACGCGCTGGCCCATGCCGTCATTGATCCGCCGGCCGGCGAGAATGACTTCGGGATGATAGCCCGCCTTTTCGGCGCGATAGGTCAGGTAATAGGGGTCGACGCCGATACAATGACCG
>Ga0210406_10000132_pt1 | contig 112984 bp, 115 predicted proteins | sample IncBWC30MmetaG_FD_155454 | JGI IMG/M metagenome (GOLD analysis project Ga0210406, IMG submission 155454) | Forest soil microbial communities from Barre Woods Harvard Forest LTER site, Petersham, Massachusetts, United States - Inc-BW-C-30-M | ecosystem: Environmental > Terrestrial > Soil >... | reverse complement strand
TTCCCGTCAATCAAAACGGAAAGCACGTCGCGCCGCGCCAGCGCCGCGTCCACCATGACCTCGCGGCCGTTCAGCCGGCATCGCCAGCCAGCGTCGGCCCGCTCCAGCTCCAAGCGGTAACTCTTGCCATCAATCTGTACGAGCGCTTGCACGTTAACAGTTTAGTGTGGACAGTCTTGTCCGCAAATCCTAATTATGGACGGGGCACCCTTGAAGGTAGAATGAATGCATTGCTAACGACCCCCGCTCAAGCGGGCCCGCACCCGCAAGGCCATGCTGCTTGAGCAAAGAACAGGATCAAGAGCCAACACAGGCCGGAGCTTTTAGTTCACAGCTGCGCTTAACCCGAAGGCCAAAATGTATGCTCCACCGTTGAATTCATCGGTTACTCCGACAAATACACGGCCATTGACCACAATGGGGCCCGTAGCTGGGTAACCGGTTGGGACTTCACGAAGCGTGGCTCCAGTCTGTGTGTCGATGGCGTAGAGCGTGCCGCCACCCGCATCCGCCTGGGCGTACAGCACGCCATTGGCGACAGCCACCGGGAAACGGGTTGAAACCGGAGCGGTCCAGATCACAGCGCCGGTCTCGGCGTTCAGGGCGGTGAGGGAACCTCCCGAGGTGTACAGGACCCTATCGGCAAGAGCAGCCGCGACAGAAGGAGCGCCCAAGGTGTACCCCCATATCGTGTGGCCCGTAGCCGCGTCAAGAGCAAATGTGCCGGAGCTTAGGCTGACGAAAACCGTTGTCCCGGAGGCGACCACGCTCCTTCCGCCGCCGCTGAGATACCAGAGCAAATCGCCGGATCGGTTAAATGCGTAGCATCCTCCATCTTCGCAGACGAAAGCGCGGCCGTTTGCCGCTGCGGCTGGGTAACGTGCCGCCGCTTGAATGTTGTAATTCCAAAGGAGCTTCCCTGTCGCCTGACCTACAGCCCAGAAGGTTCCGCTATCGTCCGAGACAAGGACAACGCCATCCGCAGACGTCGACGCCAACGGGGAGGTGAAAAAGCCCGTTTTGAGGTTCGCAATCCATACGGTTGTTCCGTTGGTGGCGTTAACGGCGGACAGCTGGCTTCCGAGATCGGAGAAGGCAACGCCGTTACCGATGGATGCGGCACCGTTACCGTCCCTATTTTGCCAGACGTAACTGCCCGAAGTTTCATCCAAACCGGACAGGCTGGGGTCGGCGCCGTTGTCCCCCGCCACGATGATGTCCGCGTACGTGGTCAAGGGCTGCGGGACAGAGTTGGCCTCGCCGGCTGCGTTCAACTCCACTACCCAGAGAACGCTTAGGTTTCTCACATTGCTGGCGTTGAGCACAGTCTCATAAGGATTGAAGTAGGTTTGGCCGGCATCGAAGCCGACTTGCAGCCAATTGGTGCTAAGCCCTAAAGGGTGCTCTTCGTGGCCGCTTCCGGCGCCAGAGAGGATAGGTTCTCCGGGGACTGCGGAGGCGGGGACTGTGATTGGCGTGGTAGGAAACTGGCCCTTCGGGGCTGACCCGGGCTGCGGTGTCTGGGCCATCAGTACGGAAGGAGGCACAAGGGCGAGCAGCACGGCGAACCGGCCAAGGGAGGGATACCGCATAGGAACCTCCAGCCTACAATGCCGTCACTTTACACCTGCTGGCGAGGTTCCGCCACGTAAAAAGTCTGGCGCGAGATCCCGAAATGACGGCAGGTCAGGGTCTCATAGCTCTCCACCCCGCAGCGATTCCGCCCTTGCCATCCGCTTCCAGGCGGAAGCAGCCGGGGCTGGCCGGCTGCTCTCCGTAGCTTGGGCATCCAATATCTCGAACAGTCCCGCGCCAATCGCGGCGATGTCAGCATCGCCATGCTCGGCTGCGAGAACAACAGACTTGAGCACTCGGTCGAGATATCCCGTGTCAATCTTCCCCGCAGCAAATTCCGGGTCGCGCAGGATGCGCTGGAAGAGTGAAATGTTCGTCTTGATGCCGCCCACGAAGTATTCGTTGAGCGCACGCCGCATACGAGCAATGGCTTGCCCCCGATCGGTCCCGTAGCTGATCAGCTTGGCCAGTAGCGGATCGTAGTCGATGGGTACCGCCCAACCTTCGTACATACCGCTATCCTCGCGGATTCCCGGCCCTGACGGCACGGTCAGCAGCGTTATCTTTCCTGGGCTGGGGAAGAAATTCTGCTCGGGATCCTCGGCATAGATGCGGCACTCGATGGCATGGCCTCGAACCCGAACGTCCTCCTGCGCGAATGGCAGGCTCTCACCCGCCGCGATCCGAATTTGCAGATGGACCAAGTCCAGTCCCGTAACTAATTCGGTGACCGGGTGCTCCACTTGCAACCGTGTATTCATTTCAAGAAAATAAAAGTTTCTCTCCTGATCCACCAGAAACTCGATGGTGCCGGCATTCGTATAACCTGCGGCCTTCGCTACCCGCACGGCCACGTCACCCATGCGCCGACGCATGTCGGCGTCCACAATGACGGAGGGCGACTCTTCCAGCACCTTCTGATGCCGCCGTTGTATGGAACACTCGCGCTCCCCAAGATAGACGGTGTGGCCCTGCTCGTCCGCAAGTATTTGCATCTCGATGTGGCGCGGATTCACGATGGCTTTCTCCATGTACACCTCGTCATCGCCAAAGGCCCGCCGGGCTTCGCTTCGAGCCGCTTCCAACCCCGCTGCCAGGTCTTCCGGTCGATGCACCAACCGCATGCCCTTGCCGCCTCCCCCGGCGGCTGCTTTCAGCATAACGGGATAGCCGATCTTCCCTGCCACCTCCACAGCTTGCTCGATGGAGTCCAATCCGCGTGAGGTTCCCGGCACAAACGGGATGCCTGCCTTCTCCATGGCCTGGCGAGCGCGGGTCTTCGATCCCATCGCGTCCATAGCGGCGGCACTGGGGCCGATGAACTTCACGCCTGCGTCGGCGCAGGCCTGGGCAAATTTCGCATTCTCGGATAGAAAGCCGTAACCGGGGTGGATGGCGTCCGCAGCGCTGAACTTCGCGACATCCAAAATCTTGGAGAAGTTCAGGTAGGACTCTGTGGCAGGCGCCGGGCCAATGGGATAGGCCTCGTCCGCCTTCAGCACGTGCAGGGAAGCGCGATCGGCGTCAGAGAATACTGCAACCGACGTGATGCCCATTTCGCGGCAGGCGCGAATCACCCGTACTGCAATCTCCCCGCGATTGGCGATCAGGATCTTCTTGAACATGGGTGCAGGTGTCGGTGCGCTTTCAGCATCCGTAGAACTCTCGATCGCCCAAACAAAAACCCCTTCCGGCTTGGAAGGGGTCGCCATTCAAGACCAGCAGCCTACTTTGGCTGGTCCATCGTGATGCCCTGCTGTCCCGGCTGCTTTTCAGCTTTGGCTTTCTTCGCGGCCATTGTCTTGTCCACCCACTCGTCGGCTGTCTTCAGATCGGCCGCGCGAGCCGCGGGGTCGTCGCACTCCAGATCGGCCTTTTCGCGATACATCAGGTTCATGTACGCCATGGCGTCGTCGTACTCTTCGCGCAATTGCATTGCTTTGCCCAGAGCGTCGATGCCATCGTTTACGTTCGCCCAGTTCTTGTCTTTGAGCGCCGCGCACACTTTCTTGTCTTTCAGCGGCTCTTCCGGCTTGAGCCCCAGCTTGGCGCGTTCTTCCATCCGTGGCGCGTAAGTCTGGGTCCAGTCAATCACGCCGATCGAGTAATACGCCTCGGGATCGCTGGGATCCAGTTCCGCAACCTTGTGGTTATACTCTTTCGCCATATCCAGCTTCTTCATGTTGAAGTACAGCGAGGCGATACCCTTGAGGCTGGTGACCTTCTGATCTCGACCGGGATTTGTCTCCAGAACCTGCTTGAACTCGTCCACCGCTTGCTGGCCGGTGCGGTTGTTATCGTCCGCATCCACGCCGGGAATGTACTGGTTGGCTAGTGCAGTTGCCAGATAAAGACGCGCGTTCAGCAGCTTGGGATCCAGAGTTACGGCTTGCTGGAAATGGTCAATGGCCTCTTCATACCTGGCGTTCTTATATGAGTTCACACCCTTGTTGAGTTGGTCGCGGGCTTTCAGTTTGTCGCAGCCAGTACTAGAGAACAAAACCAACCCAACCGCCGCGAGCGCGAGCACTCGTATGCAGTTTTTCATTGCGTTATAAGTCTCCCTTGCCAGGAATCCTGAAGAATTGCTCCATAGCCTGATTCGCGAGTCGATAATCCACGAGCAAGCAAATGCGAAACCAGACGGCGGCTCTCTGTGTCGGCGTACAGCGACGCTCACCCAAAGTGCGGTGACCTGCGGGAGCAAGCTCCCGAGTTTTGACGCTAACCCCCGGCTTCAATCTTGGCGGTAATCAATCCCACCTTGTCGACACCAGAGGCGTGCGCGATGTCAATGACATTGGCCACATCGGCAAAAGGCACATTGTCGTCGCCTTTGACGAACATCACCTTTTCGGCGCGGGTCTTAAAAATATCCGTCAGCCGCGCCTGCAATCCATCCCAAGTCGTATCCTCGTTATTGATCTTCACTCCCGGCTCGTTCCCGGCGCCGCGATCAATCAACTGCACCACAATGGTGCGGTCGGGAGTGTTGTTCTTGGGCGCGTTCGGCGGCGGCGGCTGCGGAACCAGGGCCTCCAAGCCTTTCGGCGTCAGGGGCGTAATCACCATGAAGATGATCAACAGTACCAGCAGTACGTCAATGAGGGGGGTTACGTTTATATTTGCGCTTTGGCCCCCGCCAGCGCTGACTCCCATTCCCATAAGATCTCCTCTATTGCCCGCCCGTCGTCGATTGCGACTGGGCTCCTTGCTTCTTCTGGTCGGTCAACAAACCCAACTGATCAACACCTGCGGCGCGGACATTGTCTACGACCGACACTACCGATCCGAACTTAGCGCGGGCATCGGCGCGCACAAACACGCGCTTGTCGAGACGATTCGCCAGGCGGTCTTTCACCTTTTGTGTAAGCTGATCGGGCGGAGTCTGATCATTGCCGAAAAATACCTTCCCATCCCGCATAACCGCCACAATCAACGCGTCTTCCTTGTCGGCGTCCGGCATCTGCTCCGGATTATTGACTTTCGCAAGGTCAACGCTCACACCCTTCTGCAACATGGGCGTGATGACCATGAAGATGATCAGCAACACCAGCATCACGTCTACCATGGGAGTGACGTTGATGTCGGAGTTGACTTTGGCCCCTTCGTTCCTCTTGTTCATTGCCATAAGACGGTTCCCCAATCTGGTTGGCGACAGCGGCAGCTCAGTTCTCAGCCAACCGGCGCTGGAGGTATTACTCCAGCGCCAAGTCGCAACTCAAGGCGAAAGCTGCCAGCTTGCACCGACGAAACTACGACCGGCGCATACCCCGCCGCTTCAAGAAGTAGTCAATCAGTTCGCTCGAGGAGTTGTCCATCTCCACGTCGAACGCTTCCACGCGACCGGTCAGGTAGTTGAACATCATGACGGCTGGGATGGCCACGAACAGACCGACAGCCGTGGTCACCAGCGCTTCCGCGATGCCCCCTGCGACCGCGCCCAGGCCGGTGGCTTTCTGCTCTGAAATGCCCTTAAAAGCATTCAGAATGCCCATCACCGTGCCAAACAGTCCCACGAATGGGGCCGTCGAGCCGATGGTGGCCAGCCCGCCCAGACCACGCTTCAACTCAGCATGGACAATGGCTTCCGTGCGCTCCAAGGCGCGCTTAGAAGCTTCGATGGTCTCGCCCGGGATATCGGCACTGTCCTGGTGGGCGCGGAACTCCATTAAGCCCGCCGTCACCACCTTGGCTAGATGGCTCTTCTTGTTACGTTCCGCCACTTTGATGGCTTCGTCAATCTTGCCGTCGCGCAACGCTCCAGCCACTGCGGGAGCGAATGCCCGCGACTGCTTGCGCGCCGCGCTGAAGGCCATCCAGCGGTCAATCATGACGCCAATCGACCAGCCGGACATCACGAATAGAATCACGACCACAGTCCTCGCGATGAATCCCATCTGTTTCCATAGCGAGATCGGGTCCCAAGCCACAGGCTGATCCTGGAAAAGCCAGATCCCCATGGTGGATATGTTGCTTAGAGTATGGGTTGCTAAGTTGGCTACGAACATGAGTTGCGTTTCCTCCTGGAACTTGGTTTGGTCCCGGCTGCCGGATTTATCCTCCCGACAGCGTGAAATTAAACGTGATCGTGGTCTCTACCTCTACCGGCTCGCCGTTCAAAATATAAGGCTTGTACTTCCACTGCTTAATCGCCTCAATCGCCGCTGGCGCCAACATCGGGTGCCCGCTAATCAGATGCAGGTTCTGGATGGATCCATCCTTGCCGATCTCAGCTTGCAGTACCACAGGACCTTGGATGCGGGCTTGCCGGGCTAAGGGCGGATAGGCCGGCTGAATCTTACGAAGGAGGAGACCCTGGGTCACACCCTGGGAGACGCGAACCCGCTGCGGCGTAGCCACTTTGGGGACCACTGGGGCTGAACTGATAATGCCTCCGATAACCCCACCCATCTGTCCGCCCGGCACGCCGCCCGGGACACCGCCCACCACTCCGCTGGCCGCCATCACCGGCGGCGGCGCTTCATCTTCCTTAATCATCTGTATTTTTTGTGGAATCTTGGTGGGGGTCCGTAATTGCCCATTTACGATGTCGGTCTGGACCTGTTTTACCACTTTCATGACCGCCGCCGGGGGTGGAGGCGGTGGCGGTGGAGGGGGTGGAGCGACCAGGAACGTCATCAACTGCGTCTTAGGAAGGGCCTCGGTAAACAGCAACGGAATCAACACCAGAACGCCCACCAGCACTACTTGAAAAGCAAATGAAAGCGTGGTGGTCAGTCCCCGCTTGGTCTTCAGCTTGCCGCCCGATTCGATGAGGCTGTCTTCAAACATAAATCCCTCCTGCCCTCAACTAGCTTTAGACACCGACTGCCTCCTCTTTGCTCCCGGACCACTTTACAAAGCCTGAATTGAAGGCCGCAGAATACTACCTCAAATGTCCGTGAATCACAAACTTGTGACGCCATCGCCTGCGACTTGCCGTCTCATACCCGGGCTTTCACTTTGTCGCCACGTGCGATTTCCTTGCGGGAGGCCGCTTCCAACGTCGGTTTCCCCCGATTGCTCCGCCAATCCTGATAGGCCACAAGGATGGGGGCCGCAATGGCGATGGACGAGTAGGTTCCGATAAGGATGCCAATGACCAGCGCAAACGAGAATCCGTGCAACACCTCGCCGCCGAATAGGTATAGCGCCAGCACCGTCAGGAAGGTCAGCCCCGCCGTCAGGATCGTCCGGCTCAGGGTCTGGTTGATGCTGCGGTTCACAATGTCGGAAAGTTTCTCGCGCCGCATCAGCTTCAGGTTCTCCCGGATACGGTCGAAAACGACGATGGTGTCATTGTTCGAATAACCGATCAAGGTCAGAATCGCGGCGATCACGGTGAGTGAGATTTCCTTGTCCATGAGCGAGAATGCGCCCACGGTGATCAGTGTGTCGTGGAAGACCGTGACCACGGCGGCGACACCATAGATCCACTCAAAGCGCACTGCCAAATAAATCAGCATGCCGGCCAACGAATAGACCGTCGCCAGAATAGCCTGACGACGCAGTTGGCCGCCCACTTGTGGTCCCACGATTTCCACGTTGCGCACTGCGAAATTGGAAAGAAAGAAACCATCTTGCAGGGACGCCGCCACTGCCGGATCGACCGCGCCTCTTAACTCGTCGAGCGAGTTCAGCACGCCGCCCTTGGTTTTGTCGCGATAGTTCACAATGGCCTGGGCCACAGTGCCATACCGCTGGTCGGCGTCAGTGCCGGCCCGCAGCGGGTCTTTTTGCAATAGGAAGTTTTTTACCGAGAGCACGCTGGCGTTGTTCAGGTCTTGCTTGCCTTGGGGAGCGTTGGTTTCCAGGGCATTAATGATCAACAACTTGCTGCGGTCAAGCGCCTGTTCGCTGGTCTCTTCTTCAGAAACGCCAATGAGCTCCTCGTTGTTGCTTGCTGGTCCGAAGCGTTGAAGGCGGACATTGTGCAATCCTGCCCGATCCATAGCGGCGCGGATGGCATTGTCATCGGGCGTCTGAGCAAACTTCACATACACCAGAGTCCCGCCACGGAAGTCCACGCCGTAGGGAATGCCATGCCAGAAAAGCATGGAACACAGGCCCGCCACGCTGAAGACGAGAGAGAAGGCGAGAAAGTACCACTTTTTCCCGAGAAAATCGATGTCTGCATTACGAAAAAATTCCACCTAACAGAACCCCGTTTCTTGACGATTGCGACTTCACGTTCAAGCGGACACCCTGCTCCGCTCGAGTGGCCAAGTCGCCGGTTATCCGATGCTCAACGCTTCGCCGCGTTCTTTGCGGTTCAGTACCCAGTCAAAGATCACGCGTGATACAAACACCGCCGTGAACAAGTTTGCAAACAGACCGAAGCTCAGCGTCACCGCAAAACCGCGCACCGGGCCGGTCCCAAAGATAAACAGAATGATTGCCGAAACAATCGTAGTAACGTGCGTATCCACAATTGTGATCCAGGCATGACTGAATCCCTGTTCCACCGCCGACGGCGGCGTTTTGCCGCCCCGCAGTTCCTCGCGGATACGCTCAAAGATCAGTACATTCGAGTCTACGCCCATGCCTACCGTCAGAATAACTCCGGCGATGCCTGGCAGCGTAAGCGTGGCCCCGCTGAAACCCAGGAAACCGAGCAGAATGATCAGATTCAGGATCAATGCGACGTCCGCATTGATGCCCGCTGCGTGGTAGTAAACCAGCATGAAGATCAGCACCGCGAGCATGCCGATAACCGCCGCCGTCACCCCAGCGCGGATGGAATCAGTACCCAGCGAAGGTCCCACCGTTCGCTCTTCGAGGTACTTGATCCCGGCAGGCAGCGCCCCTGATCGCAGAATCATGGCCAAGTCCTTGGCTTCCTGCTCGCCGAAGCGCCCGTTAATCACGCCAGTGTCGTGGATCTGCTCCTTGATTACTGCAACTTCCTGAACTTTGTTATCCAGAACGACCGCCAGGTTGTCTCCGACGTGGGATCCCGTGAAAGCACCGAACCTGCGTCCACCCTCACCTGTCAGATTGAACGTGACCGAAGGTTGCCCGTTTTCGTCCCGCGAAGGCTCCGCCGAACGCAGGTCTCGTCCGGTGACCGCGGATGCCCGTGAAATCAGGTACCAGGCCGGACCTGTGTCCCCAGTGGTTGCGCCGATACTGTGTCCCTGCATCAGCATCGTATCCGGCGGCAGCACACCGTTATTCTGCTGCAAGGCTGCCTGCTCGCTGGGGTAAGGCCCGCCCATGGACTGGCGAATCTCCAGCATGGCAGTGGACTGCATGATGTCCTTCACGCGCGCCGGATCGTCCACTCCCGGCAACTGCACGAGGATTTGATACTGCCCCAGCCCATGCTCCTCAATGATGGGTTCGCTCACACCCAATTGGTCAATGCGGTTGCGAATGGTTTCAATGGCCTGAGTTACGGCGCGCTTTTTCAAATCGGCCAGGTTCTGCGGCTTCATCGCAACCGTCCAGCTATTGTCCGCGCCTGACGTCAGCCCATACTCAGGAAGCCGGTCTTGCACAATGGAAAGCAGATCGGCCCTGGATTCTGGCGGCACTCCTTTGAGCACGATCTTCTCCGGCTCATTTACGGGATCGGGCTTGGTGATCTCGGCGTAGCTGATTTTGCGCGCCCGCAAATCCGTCTTTAGACGCTCAATGGCGTTGTCTGAATCGACCTTGACCGCGTCATTCACCTGCACCTGCAAAATAAGGTGCGTGCCGCCCTTGAGGTCCAGCCCCAGGTGAACGTTTTTCCCCATCGCTGCGAGCAAGCCCTTGCCCGACCAGCTATCCGGTATCCCGATGATCCCATACAGGAAGACCACCAGAGTCGCGACGATAACGCCCATCTTCCAGCCCAAATTCTTGTTCATAATGATGACTTCACTCTTAAGATTGTGATGCGCCTCGACCCCTTGCCGCCTACGCCTTATCGCCTGACTTTCCGGTATCTTCGGCCGTCGTCACCGACGAAACCGAGGCCCGGCTGACTTCGATCTTCAAGCTATCCGGTGGAACCCGCAAATGGACATAATCGTCCCTGAGGGCAATGATGGTTCCACGCAACCCTCCGCTGGTTACGACTTTGTCCCCAGTCTTAAGCTCGCTCAGCATCTGCTGCCACTTCTTCTGGCGCCGCTGCTGAGGCATGATCAGCAAGAAGTAAAAAATCGCAAAAATAAAGATCAGCGGCGCGAACCCCAAGAGTCCCGCTGAACCGCCGCCAAACTGAATCGCCAATAAGTGCTGTACGTTCATCAAGATCAGAACCACGTCCCTTGCCAGGGATGGGCGTCAGCGCAACTGCCCGCACTAGCTTCGCAATTTACCGCTGGAGCTCTCGCGTACCTGGACGGAGATTCCTTAAACTTCGGACACGAAACAAGGGATGCCGGTCTATAGGTTCAAGCCGAGACCAGACCTCAGAGAAAGCGGGCCCCACTCCCAAGTGCAATAGAATGACGCACCGCACGCATCGTGTCAAGGTAGAAGCTTAGGTTGTGGACGGTGTTCAAGACCTGGGCCAAAACCTCATTCGACGCATACAGGTGCCGGAGATACGCTCGCGAATACCGTGAACACACCCGGCAGGCGCATTTGGGATCGAGGGGCCCCTCATCGCCCGCGTAGCGCGCCCGCTTGATTGATACCTTGCCCTCCGAGGTAAACAACAATCCATGCCGCGCGGCCCGCGTCGGCAGCACGCAATCCATCATGTCAATGCCGAGGCGCGCGTACTCCACGATTTCTTCAGGAGTTCCCACTCCCATCAGATACCGCGGCTTGTCCGTAGGCAAATGCTCGAGGGTGGACTCGACAACTTCTCTGGTCAAAGCCCGCGGCTCCCCGACGCTCAATCCGCCAATTGCATAACCCGGAAATCCAATCTCCATAGTCCGTTCAGCCGATTCTTTTCTGAGCGCCAGATCCATTCCACCCTGCACGATGCCAAAGAGCGCCTGCATCTGCTCAGGGTTTCTAGTTTCCAGTTTCCGGTTCCTAGAATTCGTTTGACCAGAAACTGGAAACTGGAAACTGGAAACCCGATTCCAGGGTACTTCGGTCTTATGCTCCTCAAAGTATTTCTTGCTCCGCTGCGCCCAGCGCAGCGTCAACTCCATCGACTGACGCATGCGCTCCGCAGCCGCCGGATACTCCGTGCATTCGTCGAACGCCATAATGATGTCTGCGCCCAAGCCGATCTGCGCCTCCATCGCGCTTTCGGGACTGAAGAAATGTGAGGACCCATCCAGATGGGAACGAAACGTCACTCCCTCCTCTGTGACTTTGCGCAGTTCATTCAAGCTGAAGACTTGAAATCCGCCCGAGTCGGTCAGAATCGCCCGCGGCCACGCCATGAAGCGATGGAGTCCGCCCAACCTCCTGACTTGCTCAACTCCCGGCCGCAAATATAGGTGGTAAGTATTGCCCAGAAGAATCTGAACGCCGAGGTCCTCGAGCACATCTTGAGACACACCTTTGACCGAGGCCAGCGTCCCCACCGGCATGAACACTGGCGTCTCGACCTCGCCATGAGGCGTGATCAGCCGACCGGCGCGGGCCAGTCCGGCGCGGTGCTCAATCTTGAATTGAATTGACACAGCCGAAATTGTAACGGAGGGGGCAGCGATTCCGGGCTTTACACATCCAACTCGATAATTTCGGACGTTAATTTTCCCGCGCGCAGGACAAGCCGGCCCAGGCTGGTTGGCAACTTGAACCTTCGCGGCCCCGCGCTTCCAGGATTGAAATACAACACGCCATTCCGCATCTCCTGCTTTGGCACATGACTGTGGCCCGAAACAACCGCTGCAAATCCTGCTGCTTCGGGTTTGAGGTCAAGTTGTTGCAGATCGTGTAGCACATAGATGGATAGGCCGCTCGCCTCCAAAACGTTCGTCTCAGGAATCTGTCGCGCCCATGCCTCGTGATCGACGTTTCCGCGCACCGCGGTCACTGGGGCAATTTGCGATAACTGCTCAAGAACGCCGCTTGCTCCGATGTCGCCCGCATGAACAATGAAGCTCGATCCATACAGCGCTGACAAAGCCTCCGGACGTAGCAGGCCGTGCGTATCTGAGATGACGCCAATCTTCATGGGGACCCCGCCGGCAGACAAACACAATAGTTCTCGCGAGCTCGTTAAGAGCCCTTCCGCAAAAGCACCACGGCATGCGCAATCGCCGCATTGTCGGTACCCATACCTTCTGGTGTTTTGGCTTTAAGTCCAACGCAATCGGAGGGAATATTCAGAAGCTTCGCGACACTCTCTCGAATGGCTGCTGTATGCGGCCCAATCTTCGGCGTCATAAGAATCAGCGTCGCATCGACGTTCTCGATGGTGTAACCGGCTGCCTGCATCCGCCGTAGGGCCTCACGCAGGAAGACCGCTGAATCCGCGCCCTTCCATTTGGGGTCGGAAGGTGAGAACAGTGTGCCGATATCGGGAGCCGCCACCGCCCCGAGTAGAGCATCCGTCAACGCATGCAGAAGCACATCACCGTCCGAATGCCCGCCCAAGCCGTGAGTGTGCAGCAACGTCACACCACCAATCTTCAGCGGAATGCCGACTTTGAACTCATGCGAATCCCACCCATAGCCGATTCTCATGCCGAAATCCCGGCCACGGATTTGCACGGATTCTCACGGATTTTCTTTCTTTCATTGTCAAACAACAGTCGTCGAAACTGCGGACGAACGCCGAAGTTCAGCAGCAGCCCTATCTCTACCTCAGTACCCTTCAGATAGTGGAGCAATTGAGCCTCATGTGCTGCGTCGAGCGACCGCGCGCTCTTTAGTTCTAGCATGACTGCATTCTCCACCAGCACGTCTGCTCTGAATTCACCAACGCTGTGTCGTCGAAACCAAACCGGCACGGGAACTTGGCTCTTGATTTCCAATCCCGCCTCTCGAAGAGCAATCAACAGGGATTCTTCGTAAACAGATTCCAGGAACCCATACCCGAGTTCGTTGTAAACATCATAAAAAATGCCGATGATCTTCTCCGTCAGTTCTTCATGCTTCAAGCTGTGTGATTCCATCATCAAAGCCTAGCTCAAAGACTTAGAGTTATCGGTAAGAATCCGCGAAAATCCGTGGCGTTTTTCTTCCTACTTTCCCAAATAGAACTCCGCCAACTCCATATCTGCCGGCGTCGTAATTTTTATGTTTCTCGCCGACCCCATCACGACGGCCACTTCGTGCCCTGATCGCTCCACCAGCGAAGCTTCATCGGTCCCCATGAATCCATCGGCCATCGCCTCGTCGAATGCCTTCTTGAGGACATCGAAGCGGAAGCCTTGCGGCGTCTGCGCCATCACCACCCGCTCGCGCGGAATGGTCGCTGTGATTACCGCGCCCTCCGCCGTGCGCTGCACTTCTTTGATCGTGTCCACTGCGGGAAATGCCGCAATCGCAGCGCCGTATTTCTGCGTAGCTTCAATTACGTCATGAATAATTTCTGCGGTGACGAAAGGCCGTACCGCATCATGGACCAGAACAATATCATCATCATCCGCGGCCGCTGAAATCGCCTCGATGGCATGTGACACTGACTGCTGCCGGTGCTCGCCACCCTCTACCAGACGAAGTTTCTTGTTGAGAATGTCTTTCGCTTCTTTTTCCAGACGCGCTCGGAATCCCTCGATTTCATTCGCCCGCAGCGCAATGCATATCTCCGCCACTTCGGTGCTGCCCGCAAACTTGCGTAGAGTGTGGATAAGAATCGGGGTTCCCGCGAGCTCAGTAAACTGCTTCGAAGCGGCGGGCTTCTTGCCCCGGGCGCTCGCAGCCGAAGCCATGCGCGTGCCCAGACCCGCAGCCGGAATAATGACGACTACCTTCATGGCGGGCTGCAAGTATACGAGGGTGGCTGCTGGAGTTTCAAATCAGATCGCTTGTGGGCCGCCGGCGGTTTCTCCTCCGGTCAACTGCTGTGTGAGGGTATGCTCATTTTTGCGCTGCCCCCGGCAGTTCCTACCTGATGCGGACGGTCGCGGCCCTCCAACGCCTCCCGCAAAGGTAAGACCGCCCACAACTTAACCGACGCCTCTACCCCTGGCAACGTGGCACTCGAGTTGCGCAACCAAGAGAGGCGGGCGACACACAGCTTCGGCGAAATGTGCCCGCGGAGGAAGCGTGAAGACCAATGGTTCATGGTTCTCGTTGCTGACTTTTTGTGCCAGCGCGTCGCTGGCGGCTGCGCTCGCACTGGCATTCGTGTTCACCGGCGCTTCGACGCTTCTAGCTGTCGCTGCTCCAGCAACTGCTGCGGCGGAAGACTCCAACCCGGCAGTTCAGCAACCCATGTTTTCCGGTGTGATTACCGACAGTCAATGCGGCGCCCGTCACCCCCAGGAGTCGGGAAAGAGTCCGGCCGAATGCACGCTCGCCTGCGTACGAAATGGCGGCAAGTATGCGTTGGTCAACGGAGACAGGAAATACGCGCTGGATGGAAACGCCGATGAACTCAGCCACTGGGCCGGTCAAAGAGCCACCCTTGCCGGCACTCGCTCCGGGGACACCATCAAGGTCACTTCGGTAGGTAGCCCACGTTAGATCGGTCCTTCGCGCTACTCTGCGGGCCGATCGACCATGATCGGCTTCTTGGTTTCGCCATTGGGCACGGACGCTACCGTCGTAGTGACTACCACTGCTGGACGCGATTCGTGACGCGGCCCCGCCCGCTCATCCCATTTCCCGAAGATCATTTTTCCTGCCGTAGTCTGCAATACCGAAGTCACCGAAATGTCGATGGTCTTGCCAATCATTTTCCGCGCGTTGTCCACCACCACCATGGTGCCGTCATCGAGATAAGCGACGCCCTGGTTGTACTCCTTGCCTTCCTTCAGAACGAACACTTTCATGATCTCGCCCGGCAACACAATCGGCTTGAGCGAATTGGCCAGTTCGTTGATGTTGAGCACGTCAACGCCTTGTAGTTGCGCCACTTTGTTGAGGTTAAAATCGTTGGTGATGATCTTGCCTTCATATAACTTGGCCAGTTCGATCAGCTTGAGATCCACCTCGCGCACGGCCGGGAAATCGTCTTCTACAATCTGAATTTGCACCGAAGCGACTTTCTGCAAGCGCTGCAGGATATCCAGTCCGCGCCGTCCGCGATTGCGTTTCAAGGAGTCCGCAGAATCCGCCACCAGTTGCAACTCGCGCAGCACGAACTGTGGAATCACGATCGTGCCGTCGAGGAAACCAGTCTCGGCAATGTCGCAGATGCGCCCATCGATGATCACGCTGGTGTCTAGAATCTTGTAACTCTTCCTCGATTGCTTCTCTCCCCCGAAAACCCCGCCCAGGGCCGCCAGGTTTAGTAAGTCCCCCTTGTTTGCGCCCACGATCAGGCCGACGTAGGCCATCAGCAGCATGACCATGATTTGCAGGAAGCTCTGGGTGTGTCCCGCAGGAATACTGCTGCGGATGACCAGGGCAAAAAGGTAGGCGCCGAAGATTCCCAGAATGCTGCCGATCGCCGCACCGATCAGCCGTGTCAAGCTCATCAGCCGCAGGCGCCATTCGAAGATCACGATGGCGACCCCGAGCAGCGCACCAACCGCTGCGTCCACACGGGGATCCAGGCCAAAGGGCTGAATCAGAAAGCAAGTAATAGCAACGAACGCAACAAATAAAAGACGAACCAATATTAAGTCCACGTGCACTTCCTCCCGGGACCGTGAGGCCAGTTGAACCCGATCCCGCACCGGCCAACGAGCTTTCAAATTATTGGTGGCCAGCAATCTATTCGCGGAGCGTTTATTAGGGAACCTGCTATGAAACCGGACTCCGCACCTGCCCCCGCTTCGGACAGGGAACTACTACAATTCCCCTGAAGTATATACCCGGGGGAACGCTGTCACGATTACTCTGGTCACGGCTGCACGCTCGCCGACCGCCACTGGCAAGGCGCGGCCCGTGTTCCTGATAAACTTTTTTCCGTGAAGGCGATCGTCGTCAGCCGGCCCGGCGGCCCCGAGGTGCTTGAGATTCGTGACATGCCTGAACCCGAGCCGGGCGCCGGTCAAACCCTGGTGCAGGTCAAAGCCGGCGGACTGAACTTCGCCGACAGCATGACCGCAAGTGGCGGCTACCCTGGAACTCCGAAACCTCCGCTGATTGCTGGCCGTGAATTCTGTGGTGCCAGAGCAAGCGATGGGCAGCAGGTGATGGGTTATACGCAATGGGCGGCGTTTGCTGAGCGCGTCGCTGCACCGGCGCAGTTGCTCTGGCCGGTTCCGCTGGGATGGAGCGCTGAGGAAGGCGCCGCTTTCCCCGTCAATTACTTCACTGCATACTTTGCATATTGGAAAGCCGGCCTGCTGACTCCCACGAAAGCCGTTCGACCGCGCGTTCTGATTCACGCCGTCGGCGGCGGCGTTGGAACTGCGGCGGTGCAGATTGGCAAACTGATCGGCATAGAAATGTACGGGACCTCGTCTTCGGATGACAAACTCGCGCGTACAACACAACTAGGCCTGCAACATGGCATCAACTACAAGAACACTGACTACGAAGAAGCCATGCGAGATCTCACTCATGGCGAAGGCGTCGACGCGGTTTTCGAAATGCTGGGCGGCGAGCACACCAATAAAAGTGCGCGCTGCCTGCGGGACTTCGGTCGCGTCATCGTGTACGGCAGCGCCACTGGAGAAAAATCGTTGCTCGACACCCGTTTGCTCTATGCCAAGGGTGCCAGCGTGCACGGACTGTGGCTGACTTATCTGTCGGCCAACCGCCAATTGATGAATGAGGCCTGGAAGCAGCTTTCAGTCTGGACTTCGCAAGGATATCTGCGGCCCGTGATCGGGAGTGTCTTTCCCATGGAGAGGGCCGCTGATGCATATCTCTTGCTCAGCCAAGGGAAGAGTTTTGGAAAAATTGTATTTCGAATTCAATAGTGAAAGCGTGAAGGCATTCGCAACTGTCCGCTGGCGAACGCCATAGTTCGCCAGCGGTCACACTCTTAGTTCCAGGCACGTACTTTCTCGCAAGGAATCAACCACCGCGCGTTCCATGATCTTGGCACTACGCGTGCACTCTGCTCGCATGTTAAGAGTGTGTGAAAACTTGTCACGATCTGGCATGTATTGCAGGTTTCTCAAATAGACTAAACAAGCGGGCGCTGTATGCGGTCGCAATATTGCTAACGCTGCGCGGGGCGAAACGTCCAACTGAGTAATTGCAATCTTAATCAGGAAGGAACTTTCGAGCATCTGGAAGCGTATTACGTCATGACGCAGGAAAGCCGGACAGACAACCAGCCGCCCGGCTCAGGAAAAGTTTCAAGGGGTTGAGGGACTGGCTCACACTCGGTTTGGCGGCCCAGGTGAGCGCAATCCCTGTAGCAGAGAGCATCAGGTCCTTGCGGCCCATTTGCTTTCTTCTTAACCCCGCCGCAGCATTGTAGGCCTTTGGCGGAGAAACGCAAGTTTTTTCGCAAGAGGCAGGTCCAAGCCGCCCAGAACCGGTTCCCGACGTTCGGGAAAGAAAAAGGAGAATTGCATGAAGTTCGCAAGTGTTTCCAAGGGCTTGCTGCTGGGCTTGAGTTTGCTGCTGGCAACGAGCGTATTCGCAGCCAATACCCACATCAACAAGGGATCGCTCCAACTCGAGAATCCCGTAACCGTGAGCGGAAAGACACTTCCCGCCGGCGATTATTCAGTGAAGTGGGAAGGCACGGGTTCCAGCGTGCAGTTGAATATCCTTCAAGGCCGCAAAGTGGTGGCCTCAACCCCGGCGCGGGTTGTCGATCTGGAACAATCGAGCAATTCAGATGCCGCCGTGTTGAAGAACAACGGCGACGGCAGCAAGTCGCTGGCTGAGATCCGTTTTGGCGGCAAGAAGTATGCAATTGCCATCGGCGAAGAGTCAGCTGACATGAGCGGCAGCTCGAGGTAAGACACTCTGCCGGGTGAGAAAAAAGGGGAGCGCATGCTCCCCCCTTTTTTCTTTTCCCTGCGCCAGCTCTCGCCTAAATGGCCGACGCAGTGTCACCCCTAATACTTCGGCATCCTGGGATCAATCCGGTCCGCCCAGGCCAGAATCCCGCCCGCCAGGTTGTGCACCTTCTTGAATCCCGCCTGCTGAAGGAAGTCGACCGCCTTGGCGCTACGCACGCCGGAGCGGCAGTGCGCCACGATTTCCCGGCTGGAGTCGAGTTCGTTCACCCGCCGCGGCAGATCGCCCAGAGGAATCAGATGCCCCCCGATATTGCAGATCTGGTATTCATGCGGCTCGCGCACATCCAGCACAAACACGTCTTCCTTCGCGTCCAGACGACGCTTCAGTTCTTCCACCTGGATTTCAGAAATTCCAGCGCCCACAGATTTCTCCTCGCTTTTTTCTTGACCTCGAATTCCGCAAAACTCGTCGTAGTCTATCAGTTTTGTGATGGTGCGATGCTTGCCGCAAGCTGGGCAGTCTGGATTCTTGCGGAGCTTGAGCTCGCGGAATTTCATGCTTAGTGCGTCCACCAGCAGCAGCCGGCCACTCAGCGAATCGCCTTTCCCGAGGATCAGCTTGATGACCTCCGTAGCCTGAATCACACCCACGAGGCCGGGCAGAATTCCCAGCACTCCCCCTTCGGCGCAGGAGGGAACCAGCCCCGGCGGCGGCGGTTCGGGATACAGGCAGCGGTAGCAAGGTCCTTCCTCCGTGGCAAAAACGCTGGCCTGCCCCTCGAAGCGGAAAATCGATCCATAAACGTTGGGCTTGCCGGTCAGCACGCAGGCATCGTTCACCAGATAGCGCGTGGGGAAGTTATCGGTGCCATCGGCGACGATGTCGAAGTCGCGAAAAAGATCGAGTGCATTGGCGCTGCTAAGTCGGGTCTCAAACTTCTTGATATCTACAAACGGGTTGATCGCCTTCAATTTCTCCGCTGCCGAGTCCAGCTTCTTGCGGCCCACGTCCGCGGTGGAATGAATGATCTGCCGTTGCAGGTTGGTGTAGTCCACAACATCAAAATCAACGATACCCAGCGTGCCCACACCCGCCGCCGTCAGATACAGCGCCAGCGGCGAACCCAGCCCGCCGGCCCCAATGCATAACACCCGTGCAGTTTTGAGCTTCTGCTGCCCTTCCATGCCTACTTCGGGCATGATCAGGTGTCGCGAGTAACGCAGAATCTCGTCGTTATTCAGAACCGCAGCCTCGGGTTTAATTTCTGGAGCGATGGTAGCCATAATAACCTCTGCTTCTTGGAATTGTGGGGATTTGAGCGAACTGACGGACTAACGACAGCAGCAACAACAACAGCAGCAACAAAAGCGGCAGGCTCGGCGGAGGACGTTGATGGAAAAGCGATTCATCTAGCTGCGGCCTCCAGCGATCGAAGGCACTATCGAAATATTATCACCATCTTTGACGGTGGTCGCTTCTTTTTGCAAGTAGCGTACGTCGTCGTCATTAAGGTAAACATTCACAAAAGAGCGTAGTTTACCGTCTTCGGTGTAAAGGTGGCGGCGCAGGTCGGGGTGCCTCGCGGTCAGGCTGGATAGTGCCTCGGCGATGGTGCCAGCCTTCACTTCCACCGTTGGTAGTTTGCCGGTGTATTGGCGTAGCGGCGTCGGAATGTGGATTTTAGTCATGCATTTACTTGATGCTCTTGTACGCCAGAGGATTCAGGTACGGCCACAACTATTCGATTGCGACCCGTTCATCCATAAGCGCCTTACCGTTCTCCTCACTGCCCGCGAGCTCGAACGAATTGGTCACTACCGCCTGGCCTTTTTCCACGCTGGTAATGACATAGGAGCACCCAAACCAATGTGCCTCGGCTAGGTCGGTCGTCGACCAGCGCGCCGGATGGTCCGGATGTGAGTGGTAGAACCCGACGATGTCCTCGCCCCGTTCCCGGCCCTCGCGCTGAATGCGAATCAGTTCGCGCGGATCGATATGGTAGCGGTTCTGTGGCGAGTCACTCCGCGTATTTCCGCACCGCGCGATTGATGTCACCACTCGCGCGTCCTCGCCCGCCCTCCCCAGCAGTACTCCGCAACACTCATGCGGATAAGTCTCCTCGCCATGCTGGCGCAGAGAATCGTAATGGGATTGTGAGATTTTCAACATGCGAGTGGCCCAGACAATCGCGCTTCCTCAGTAACCCGGTGTCCTCTGTGGTGAAGATCTAACTCTCCTCCCAGAACCTCTCGCTCAAATACTTATCCCCGGAATCCGGCAAGATTGCAACCATCACCGCCCGCTCATTCTTCTTGAGCTGACAAGCTACCTGCAAACAACCAACAATTGCGCCAGCTGACGAAACTCCCACCAGCAAGCCCTCTTCCCGGGCAAGACGCCGGGCCATCGCGTAGGCGTCTTCGGTCGAGATCGCGAGGTCCTCATCCGCCAGCGACCCGTCATAAATCTTCGGCACAATCGCGCTAGCCATGTGTTTGGTGCCCTCAATTCCATGAAACGCAGAATCCGGCTGGAGCGAGATACAACGAACGCGCGGGTTCAATTCCTTCAGGCGGCGCGACGTGCCCACAAACGTCCCGCTTGTGCCCAGCATGGCGACGAAATGCGTAATACGTCCTTCGGTTTGTTGCCAGATTTCGTTGGCCGTGCCATGGTAGTGTGCCTGCCAGTTGGCGTCGTTCGAATACTGGTCGGCATAGAAATAAAGGTCAGGGCGCTCGGCGGCGAGTTCGCGTGCTTTGCGAATGGCGCCATCGGAACCATCGGCCGGGTCGGTATACATAATGTTCGCACCGTAAGCTTGCAGGATGCGCTTCCGCTCCAGAGAGACATTTTCCGGCATGCACAGCGTCACCGGAAAACCCTGTGCGGCGGCGATCATGGCGTAGGCAATGCCGGTGTTTCCGCTGGTCGAATCCAGCAGAATTTTACCGGATGTTAACTTGCCAGCAGCCTGGGCTTGGGCCACGATGTTGGCGGCGGCACGGTCTTTGACCGAGCCACCGGGATTGAGCCACTCCGCCTTGCCCAGAATCTCAGCCGCGGGCGGGTCACGAGAAATCCGTGCCAGTCGCAACAGCGGGGTGTTGCCAATCCGTTCCAAAGTGCTTTGGCCGAGAGCCGTATGCTCGCGGGAGACAGGGACTTGCGCCAACTTTGATTGTGCCTTTTGCATGGATACGAACTTTAGCTTCGTGACCTACGTAACCCTGTTGAGAAAGGAAACCTCGCACGAAGACTAGAGGATTAGATTATAAGGAGCATAGGTTGGTTCCACAGAAGATGTGCGCTGACTCCCTTTTCCGGGAAGTCGCATCTAACCAGTATCAAGAGAAGGAAGAAATGTTAACCAAGACACCACAACGGACCTATGACGAAGCTCTGAACTGGCTGCGTGAGCATGGTTTTGACTTGATCGAAGCTCCCGGCACTCAGGGGCGCGTGTTCCTGAAGAAGTACAGTTGTTCCGCTGCCATCCAAAAAGACGGGGTCGACGGGGTCAAGATTTTCGCGTATCCCGGCTACATGATTGGCAGCGAGATTTCCAAACTGGTCAACCGCGGATACCAGCAATTTCTGAAAACCTCGAAAAACGAAATTGCCGCCACCGCCGACCATTTGAAAGCTTTGCAGCAATTCACCGAAGAGCTGAAGGAATGCCTCGGCCTGCCCAGCCTGTACAACGAATCATTGGGCACGGTTAGCGAGTCCTACCACTACGATCGAATCAAAGACCGTGATAAGCCTGCTCCGGAGCGCCCCAAACGTCCTTGGGAAAAAGCCGGAATCCCGCTAGCCGCCGTGGCCAAGAAAAGTCCAGCGTAGCTGATCGAGTAGTTCGAGCCGGCATTTCTCCGCGTACCTGCTCATCCTCTTCCGCGATTCGCCGTCAGGCCTTATTCTTGATTGGAAGGCCGTTGCCCTCGAGTAACGTTTGCTTTCTGCAAGTCATGAATCCATTTCGTCTCTATGCATTGGCGGTGGGCGGCTGCGGCGTGCTATACGCGGCCTATCTTCTTCTGCGCCGCAAGCCCAGGCGCCCCGAAGATCTCGAGCGCGACCGCCGCGAGTGGCTAGACCGGGTAGGGCGCATCACTGACGGCACCGTGATTGATGTCCAGGAACTTGCTCGCGATGAAGATCGACAATCGGTCCTGTTGATTTTCCACTACGACGTTGCCGGCGTGTCCTACGAGGCTTCGCAGGACGTCACCTATTTGCGGCAGCTCATCAACCTGCATTCCTGCCGTCTGGGGCTGCCCACATCCGTGCGCTACGATCCTCAAAATCCCGGCAATTCAATCGTGGTCTCGGAGAGGTGGATGGGGTTGAGGCAGTAGGTCCTTGGTCGTTTGTCGTTGGCAAGACAATTTCTCAAGCGTCCAGTTAATGGGTGGTGTTTCGGGGCCAACGACCAAAGACGGACGACCAGCAACTGCTTTCTAGCTTCCCGCTGCGAATCCGCCGCTATGCGCGAAGGTGAGACGAAGATACTTGTGGGGGTTAACCGGGGTATCGTTGATGCGGACTTCGTAATGTAGATGTGGTCCCGTGCTGCGGCCGCTCAGGCCAACATATCCGATAGTATCGCCGCGATGCACGTACTGCCCAATGGCGACTGCAAAGTTGGCCAGGTGTCCGTAGCGGGTGGTGATCCCGTGGCCGTGGTCGAGTGCAATCGCCCGTCCATAGCCGCCCAGGAAGTCCGCGAACAGCACCACGCCGTCGGCTGGGGCTATCACCGGTTGTCCGTAGGACGCGGAAATATCGACGCCGCTGTGGAATGCGCCTTCACCGTTGAATGGATCCGTGCGCTCGCCAAATGATCCTGTCACCGGACCCTCCACCGGCCACACACTCGGCGCAGAGTTAGCCCGCAGCCAGTCTGCCGTGGTGGCATCACGCGTGAGTCCCAGGGAAATGCCGGTCGCCGCAGCTCCGCTCAAAGCTGTGTCTTTCAGAGTATAGAGGCGGTCTAGGGACGAACTGACCTGCGCATCCTGGAGGCCATCAGTCGCCGGGGTGAGAATGGGATCGGTCTTCAAACCATAAAGCGAAGAAACTTCGTTGGCCAGCGATCCCAGGGAGGCGACCTGAATGTCTCGCTCTTTGGCAACCTGTTCCAACTGGGTATAACGGCTCTTCAATTCGTCTTTTTGGGCGCGCAATTCATTGAAGTGAGACACCTTCAACAGCATGCGCAAGTAGGAACTGGCAATCCCTGTCAGGCTCAGACCGCCAATCGCCGCGCCCACTACTAGCACGTAAAGGTAGTGGACAGGGATGGGGATCTTGCGCAATTGACCATCCTCACCGCGTGCTACGAAAAGAATGTAGAAACGCTTGCGCAATAGGCTCCTATGATGTCGTCAGGACCGGCAAATCCCCAGCGTTTCGGGTGATTGACAATCCCTGCGTCCTAGTTCCAGCAGCATTCCCTAAGCGGGAAGCAAGCTGATAAACCGCCTTTTTCCTACCAGAACCGGACTTCAGGTCCGAAAACGTCGGGCGCCGCAAGTAACCATCCATGCAACGCTTAAGGCTCGGCCAAAGTGTTTGGGAAACAGCAAGGTCACGGTAACAAAGCAGGTCTATGTCTGTCAATGACATAGGGCAATATCCCGGGTTACGGAAGGCGGGGTAACAATCATCGTCCCGGAGGAGGGTAACCGTCCCTGACTGTTACCGGACATCGGGTTTCGCCGATGTTAGAACTGACTTCCCATGCTGGCCGGCCTTCACCGTGCCCGTCTCCTATATATTGAACTCGCTTGCCCCTACACGAAAAGGCGATTATCGAGCGCGTGCGTTCCCGTACAAGACGCCGCGCAGGCATCCGCGTCGGCATCGGCGACGACTGTAGCGCCTTGCGAATCCCTCCCGGAGACGAAGCTTTGGTCACCACCGATTTCAGCCTCGAGGGCGTCCATTTCCGGCGAGAGTGGCACCCACCGGAGGTTGTTGGCCATCGCTGCCTCGCGCGCGGACTCAGCGACATAGCCGCTATGGGAGGCCGCCCGCTCGCCGCCTTCCTCTCCCTAGCCTTGCCGGGTAACCTGCCGCAACGCTGGGCTGACCGGTTTTTCAACGGCCTGCTGCACCTAGCCGACAGGTTTCAGATGACCCTCGCCGGCGGCGACGTTGCCCAATCTCCTGGCGGAATCCTCGCCGATATCGTCGTCGTAGGGGTTGCCCCTAAGGGGAAAGCCGTGTTGCGCTCGGGTGCAAGTCCTGGCGACCGCATTTATGTCACGGGCGAACTTGGCGGCTCGGCGGCCGCTTTGAAATTGCTCATGGCCGGGCACAAACTTCGTCCTGCTGACTTCCCTCGCCATTTTCACCCCGAACCCCGCATCGCCGTCGGAAAATTCCTACGCGAGAACCGTCTGGCATCTTCCATGATCGACATCAGCGACGGCCTCTCCACCGACCTGGGCCACATTTCCGAAGCGAGCGGAGTAGGCGCGGAGATTCGCGCCGAAATCGTGCCGCTCGCTTCTGTCGGCCAACCTGCTCACGAAGTTGATCTTCAATCCGCCCTGCACGGCGGCGAAGATTACGAACTGCTGTTCACGGCCCCGCGCAGCAAGCAAATCTCGCGTCGTATCGCTGGTATCCGGATCACCCAGATCGGCCACATCACGCGCGAGAAACGCGTCATCCTGATAAACGAGCGTGGCGTGGGAGTTGAGCTTCGCCCCGGAGGATGGGAGCATTTCAAGTCCCGCTAACCACCACGACCGATTCCACGGTGACTTTAGTGCTGTATCGCGGGGCGGTGTCCAGGTCTAGATTAGAAACATGCCAATCCCTCGACTTGCTTTACTTCTCGCTGTAAGCATCGGCCTCGGCGCAACGATGCACGGGCAAAAGACTTCCGAGCCCGTTGTGGACAATGCATTCGTCGAACAACAATTTGGTTCCAACTGCAAGCTGATCGGCATGCCTTCGGTCCGTGGAGACCTCGACGGTGATGGAGTGGAGGACATCGTCATTCCTGCTCACTGTACGAGTCCTTTGATGGACCAGGCCGAGAACAACTACGTCGTCATCGATCCTTACGATTCCTTCTTCGGCTATGGCAATCCCAAGGTCACTACCGCGTTCGTAGCTGACGATCCGCAGCGCCGCGGCTTCTCATTGTTGGTAATCCACGGTGCCGGCCCCGATGCCTGGCACGCTGCCGCGCCGAAAGCAAAGTTTATGCTGGTGAACATTCCTTTCCGGGATATCAGGCTCAGAAAACTGCAAGTGAAAAAGAAGCCACGCGTGGCCATTTATGTGGCCGAAACCGGTGGTGATGCTATGACATCGATGGTTTACTGGGACGGAAAAAAATACCGTTACGATCCCATGGGCTCGAGCATGGAGTAATTCGGCGTTCCGACGGAGGACGGGCGTCGTCGCCCGTCCTAAAGTTTCTCCCGCCCGCTTTACATCTCGAAGTGAAACACGTCCACTACCATAAAATTGCTGCGGTTCAAGAGGACCACGTGCCCCCCAATGAGCACATGTTCGCAGTTGGGTGGTGGCGGAGGCAGTTGACGAACAATCTCTTCCGGACAGGGATGAATCTTTTTCTGCAAACCCGGCGGAAGCGTTCCACGCACCATCAGTTGTCTCTCGAGGCCTGGAGGCAACCGGTCCCGCTCGGCGAGTCCAGGCGGCAAGTGGTCGTGATGGCTGTCGTACCAGTCGCGCATCGCACGCCGGTCGTGGTCGCGGTAATAGTCGTGGTCACGGTCGTCGTCATCTTGGCCGTGGTGTTTGTCCTTATCATGCCCGTGGCCGTGACCATGTCCCTCGTCCTGGGCCACGACTGATATTCCTAGTGCCAATGCTGCGGCTAACGAAAATCCGAGCCACACTCTTGAGCGCATAGCGTCCTCCGAAATCAGAGATTGCTTTTAAATTAGTCTCTCGCCCCTAGGCCGACAAGACACTTTAGGTGCTGCCCCGTCTCAGCATCTGGCCCACCCGCTATAATCTCCTCGACATGAACCGTGAACAAAAGTTGGCGGAACTGCAAAAGCGCAATCAGCTTGCCGAAGACGGCGGCGGCCTGCAGCGCCGCGAACGGCAACACAAAGAAGGCAAGATGTCGGCCCGCGAGCGGATCGAGTTCCTGCTCGACGAAGATACTTTCGAGGAAACCGACAAACTGGTCACTCACCGCTCCAACGACTTCGGCATGGCGGAGCAAAAGACTTACGGTGATGGGTTCATTACCGGCCACGGCCGCATCGAGGGCCGCGTGGTCTTCGTCTTCGCTCAGGATTTCACCGTCTTCGGAGGATCACTCTCCGAATCCAATGCCGCCAAGATCGTGAAGATCATGGATCTTGCCGCCAAAATGGGCTCGCCGGTGATTGGCCTCAACGACTCCGGCGGCGCCCGCATTCAGGAAGGCGTCATGTCACTCGCCGGCTATGCCGACATTTTTCTGCGCAACACTCTTTATAGCGGCGTGGTGCCGCAAATTTCCGCCATCATGGGTCCATGCGCCGGGGGCGCGGTTTACTCTCCCGCCATCACCGATTTCATCCTGATGGTCGATAAAACTTCCTACATGTTCATCACCGGGCCCGACGTGATCAAGACCGTCACCCACGAGGAAGTCACCAAAGACCAGCTTGGCGGGGCGACCACGCACAACGAGATTTCCGGCGTGGCGCATTTCCAGGCGCATGACGATGCCGAGTGCCTGTCGATGATTCGCGAGCTGCTCAGCTTCATCCCGTCGAATAATATCGACGATCCACCGCGCAAGCCCTGCACTGATCCCATCGACCGCGCCGACGCGGCGCTCGATACGTTTATTCCCGACCAATCCAACCTGCCGTATGACATTAAGGATGTGATCCACGCGGTCGTGGACGATGGCTATTTTTTCGAAGTGCAGGAGCACTACGCCAAGAACATCGTTGTGGGGTTCGCCCGCCTCAACGGACGCCCGGTAGGCATCGTCGCAAATCAGCCGGCATTTCTGGCTGGCACGCTCGATATCAATGCGTCGATAAAAGGCGCGCGCTTCGTCCGCTTCTGCGACTGCTTCAACATTCCGCTGGTGACCTTCGAAGATGTCCCCGGATTCCTTCCGGGCACAAATCAGGAGTACGGCGGCATCATCAAACATGGCGCCAAGCTGCTGTTCGCCTTCGCCGAAGCCACGGTGCCGAAAGTGACTGTCATCACCCGCAAGGCCTACGGCGGAGCCTATTGCGTGATGGCGTCGAAGCACATCCGCACGGATGTGAACTATGCCTGGCCGACCGCTGAAATTGCCGTCATGGGCCCCGAAGGCGCAGTGGACATTGTTTACAAGCGCGAGTTGGACCGCGCGGAGAATCGCGCCGAAACCCGTCAGAAGAAAATCGAAGAATTCCGCGATCGTTTTGCCAATCCCTACGTCGCCGCTGAAAGAGGCTATGTCGACGCGGTTATCCAACCCCGAGAAACGCGTAAGAAGCTGATTCAGGCTCTAGAAATGCTCGAAACCAAGAGGGACAAGAACCCGCCTAAGAAGCATGGGAATATACCGTTGTGAAGCTCGATTGCTATGAAGGGCGATAGCAAATCGTGTAAGATCAGAGGAATCCAATAACAGCGAACAAACGGCGAATTTGATATGGGAGCACCGAAGATTGATGAAATCGGACCCTGGTCAGAAGTAAAGCTCGACATTCTGAAGCGATATGCGGTTGAGTATTCGAAGATCCTCTCAAATCAGAAAAATCCATCGTTCTTCCATGTATATATCGATGCTTTCGCCGGAGCGGGGTTTCACTTGTCCAAGACAACCGGGGAGATGGTGCGTGGGAGCCCCTTGAACGCTCTACTAGTTCAGCCTGCCTTTCGCGAGTATCACCTTATTGACTTGGATGGTGACAAGGTCGTTGGCCTCAGCAAGATCATCGGAAATCGACGGGACGTTTTTCTGTATGAGGGGGACTGCAATCGGGTCCTTCTGGAGAAAGTATTTCCGAAGGTACTGCGTAAAGACTTCCGGCGTGGACTTTGCCTGCTGGACCCCTATGGTCTGACGCTTGATTGGAACGTAATCCAGACAGCCGGAGCTATGCAGTCGCTCGATGTCTTCATCAACTTCCCGATTTACGACATCAACATCAATGTCCTACACCACGATCCAGAAACAGTGTTGCCGATGCATGCTGCGCGGATGACGGCCTTCTGGGGTGACGAATCCTGGAGAACTGTCGCCTACGAAAAATCAGATCCGGACTTATTCGGAAATGTCGATCTCGGAAAGATCTCGAACGAGAAATTTGCCTCTGCCTTTCGCGAGCGGCTGATGAAGGTCGCCGGGTTTAAGAAGGTACCCACTCCTCTGCCGATGCGTAACAGCAAGGGTTCGACCGTCTACTATTTATTTTTGGCTTCTCAGAAGGGAACTGCACAAAATATTGTTGATCATATCTTTACCAAGTTTGGTCAGGGTGATTGATCTCTTAGCGCAAGTTATGTCTCTCAACTCCCATATCGAATGGACCGATGCCACCTGGAACCCCGTTCGCGGTTGCACCAAGATCAGCCCCGGCTGCAAGCATTGCTACGCTGAGACGTTTGCCGAGCGCTTTCGCGGCGTAAAAGGCCATCCTTACGAACAGGGCTTTGACCTGCGGCTCGTCCCAGAAAAACTCAAAGAGCCTTTCACGTGGCGGTCACCCAGGCTGGTGTTCGTCAACTCCATGAGCGACCTGTTGCAGCCCGGCGTCCCTGACGACTACGTGAGAGGCGTCGCGCGGGTCATGGTCACCGCCAATTGGCACACGTATCAAGTTCTCACTAAGCGCTCCGAAAGGCTTCGCGACATGCTCGGCGGCAAACTCCGTTTTGCAGGGGAGCAGGAAAATATCTGGTGGGGCGTCAGCGTAGAGGATCGCAGATACGGTTTGCCAAGGATCGACCATCTCCGCGACGCTCCGGCCCAAGTTCGCTTCCTCTCCATCGAGCCGCTGCTCGAAGACCTCGGCCAAATAGATCTATCTGGCATTACATGGGTAATCGTCGGTGGCGAGAGTGGCCCTGGTGCCCGTCCGATGGAAAAAGAATGGGTGGTCTCCATTCGTGATCAGTGTCGCGAACAGAGAGTCCCGTTCTTCTTCAAGCAGTGGGGAGGCGTCCGCAAAGCCAGGTACGGTCGCTCGCTCGACGGCCGCACTTACGACGAATATCCCAATCGAGTGGCGATGCCGATGCCTGAGCGAGCAGAGTGTCTCGCGCTTGCCGGGAAGTTGGGAAGGGATTACATTTCGTTCGGCTGACTTGATGTTCCCTAGCGAGAGCCTGCTGAGCTTCGCTCGGCGTGCACGGGCGGGACGTCCGCGCCTACAAAAACTAAGAGTCCCGAGGTGGTGTTGAACTCATTCGTCTCGGCCAGTAGCTCGCTTTAGACCCTTGCCAACCTGCTTTTCATCTCTCGCCTTGCGGCTACGCGATGCTGCGATTGTTGCTCGGGCTCCGGGCTAACCGCCAACCGGATAAACCAGTTCAACGCCTCGGGACTCTATCTTGCCTTTGACAGGATGTTCACGTTCGCCTCGACCAGCACTTGGCTATAAGACCCTCGCTTACCCTCTCCACTTTTCATCTCGCGATGCCGCAGAGTGACTTCGCTTGAGCCCCGGACGCCGCACCAACCGGGAAAACTTTAGAACGTGTCAAAGAACGATTGCCTTTCTACGCTTTCTATTTTCAGAGTCAATTAAAAATCGTGGCTTACAACTGCTGTGAATGCAGGAGGGTGCAGCCGCTCCACAAGCCGGTGACCAGATTTGGTGCAGGCGCATAGTCTGTGGGAACAACGAATACGGAAAGCTACCCAAATTGTTCGACTCGTATGTTTGCCGAGCCTGATTTTGCACACAAGCACAATTGTGGAAATCGGCTTCAAAACCGCGACAGATGCGGATTTGCGCTTATCCTTGCAAGTAATTGGGCTACAATGTTGCGCGGTAGCCAGTGGTCGAAGGCCATCGCAGCCAACGGGGGAGCCATGAAACAACTCTGTAGAAGTGCGAAAATGCCGGCGCTAACTGCGCTGGCCTGTGCGGTCGTTTTTTTGTCCGCTCACGCGACCATCCCTTCGGCTCAGGCCCAGACTTTCACCGTTCTCTACACCTTTACCAACACAGCGCAGGGATGGCAGCCTGATGCCCCGCCCATCGTCGATACCGCCGGAAATCTCTACGGAACCACGCAATTCGGTGGCGCCGCCGGCGGTTACGGCACGGTGTACAAACTGGACACCAAGGGCAACGAATCGGTGCTCTACAGTTTCGCCGGCACGCCCGATGGGGAAGATCCAGATGGAAGCCTGGTTCGTGATCGCGCCGGTAATCTATATGGCAACTCGCTCTACGGCGGAACGGCGGGGGGCTATGGCACCGCGTTCAAGCTCGACCGCACTGGCAAATTGACACTGTTGCACAGCTTCGCTTCCAATCCCGATGGCGCCGATCCACACGGCAATCTGGTTGGCGATCCTCAGGGAAATGGGTACGGCACCACGCAATACGGGGGCGCGGCGGGCGGGTACGGCACCGTGTTCAGAGTGAACGCAAAGGCGGAGCAAACCGTGCTGTACAGCTTCGCCGGAACGCCTGATGGGGAAGATCCAGAGGCGAGCCTGATCCGCGACAGAGCGGGTAATCTTTACGGAACCACCGTCTACGGAGGCACCGAAGGCGGTTTTGGAACCGTCTTCAAACTCGATCCGACAGGCAAGCTCACTCTGCTCCACAGCTTTGCGGGGACACCGGACGGTGAGAATCCTTACGCAGGATTAGTCAGCGACTCCGCTGGCAACGGCTATGGCACCACTAAGTACGGTGGCACGGCAGGCGGCTTCGGCACCGTTTTCAAAATCGACAAGACTGGCAAATTCTCCTTGCTCCACAGCTTTGCGGGGACACCGGACGGAGAAAATCCAGTAGCTGGCTTGGTCGTGGATCCTGCGGGAAACATCTATGGGACCACTTTCTATGGCGGTACGTTCGGCTATGGATCGGTCTTCGAAATCGATACCTCTGGCAAGCTCACTGTGCCGCATAGTTTCGATAACTCCCCGGATGGTGCAAACCCACTGGGAGGCCTGACCCGGGATGATTCCGGCAACCTCTACGGCACCACCAGTGAAGGCGGCGATCTCAGTTGCGGCTTCTCCGGTTGCGGAACGGTATTCAAGGTGACTCCATAGGTCACCTCACTAACGTTGCGGAATAATTCCTGCGGCGCCGAGATGCCGTGCATTCACCGTCACTGGCCCGAGTACTGATCCCGCAAGCGGGTCTGACGGCTGGTCATCGGCACTTCCTGTCCGGCAATGAAGACTTGCTTCACGTCGGTTCGCAGGTCCAGAGGATCTCCGTTGGCTACTACCACGTTGGCAGTCTTGCCAGCGTCGAGTGATCCGAGTTGATCCGCTACGCCCCAGGTTTCGGCGGCATTCAGAGTAATGGCCTTGAGCGCTTCGTCATAGGGCAGACCGAATGCGGTAGCGTAGCCAGCCTGATAAGGGAGGTTGCGCACGTTGTGGGCGTCGAACGACGCGAAAACGATCTTGACCCCGCGCTTGTACAACTGCGCCGGCAAGCCGTAGACCGCGTCATAGCGTTCGTAGGATTTGGGATCCTCGTAGATGGGGCCGACGATTACGGGAACTTTCAGCCCAGCCACATAGTCGAGGACTGACTGCGAGTGGCTGAGGTGGTTCAGCACAAACCTAAGCTTGAACTCGTGCGCGAGCGACACCGCGGTTTGCAGATCGTTGGCTTCCTCGGCAGCCAGAACGATCGGTTTGTTGCCTTGCAGGTAAGGCAGCAAGGCTTCGAGTTTCAGGTCGCGCTTGGGCGCGGTAGGGGTTTTCTTGTCTTTGTCTTTGTCGCCAGGCTTCGTGTCTTTCGCGTCGGGCTTTTGTGCAACTTCGTTCTTTTTCTTCTCGTAGTCGGCCCAGTGCCGGGCGTAGTCCTGAGCATCGAGGAAAGCTTGCCGCAGTTGGGCAGCCATGCCCATCCGAGTCTGGGGGAATTTTCTTTTGTCCCAGGATTCGTTGCGGCGCTGGTCACCAGTGAAATTCAGCGGCATCGCGATGTCGCGTATGAGCAGCATTTCCTCGGACGATTTCCCTGCCAGTTGCACGAATGAGTCTTGCCCGGGCAGAGTGTCCTTGCTGTCGGGCGCAATGAGGGCGTTGGTGACGCCGTTCAGCCTTGCGACGGGAATCAACTCCGATTCGGCGTGGAAAGCATCATAGACGTGCATGTGCGGCATGATCTCTTCGCTCGATTCAATGAGATCGTTGGTGCTCTGCTCCGCGGAGATTTCGGTGAGGCCGAGATTGTCTTCCGAGTCAATCAGTCCGGGATAAATTGTCATGCCGGTTGCGTCGATGACGCGCGCGTCTTTGGGAATCTTGACTGACCCTTCGGCGCCAACCACAATGATTTTGCCATTCTGCATGACCAACACTCCGTTCTCGATGGTCCCGTGAGAGACGGTCAGGAGTTTGCCCCCCTTCAAGACGGTTGGTTTCTGCTGAGCGACTGCGGCAGCGGAGAACCAAATAATCAGGCCGAGGACCAGCGGCCAAGCATCAACGACCCGTGACTGGTTCTTCATTGTCCCTCCGAGTAGTGCGTCATGCCGAAACCGGGCAGCGAACGGTCGAAGTACACATCGCCGTCGATGAATACTTTGTTGGGAACCCCGTAGCTCGAGAGCGGATAACCGTCCCAGATCACGAGGTCGGCGTCTTTTCCAACATCAATCGATCCGACCTTATCATCCACGCCGATGATCCACGCCGCGTTCAAGGTGATCATCTTCAAAGCTTCTTCGTCAGTGGCGCCGCCGTAGCGGATACTCTTGGCGGCTTCCTGATTCAAACGGCGGGCAAAATCCTCGGAATCGCTTTTGATGGCCACGCGCACACCCTTACGCATGGACATCACCGCGTTCCATGGAATGGCGTCCCAAGCCTCCTGCTTGTAGCCCCACCAATCGGAAAAAGTTGCGATAGCCACATTGTTTGCCGCTAGCTGGTCGGCGACTTTGTAGGCTTCGAGGGCGTGATGAAAAGCGCGGACTTTATATCCGAATTCCTTGGCGATGGCCATTTCGGTCAGCAATTCGTCGGCACGGTAGCAGTGGATCTGCACCAGCAGATTTCCTCGTAGAACATCGGCAAGGGCTTCCATTTTCAAGTCACGCTTGGGCGGGCTGGCGTCTTTGTCGCCCTTCTTGACTTTGGCGTTGTAGTCCTCCCATTCGCGCATGTAATCCTGGGCTTGGGTCAGCGCTTCTCTTTGGACAGCGAAATTGCCCATGCGGGTGGAGGGCAGCTGATCTTTGCCGCCGTAGACACGTTTGGGATTCTCGCCGCTGGCGAACTTGATGGAGCGCGGCGCGCCAGGAAATAAGAGGGCATCGCGGTTCAATCCGTACTTGTGCTTGATCACGACAGCCTGGCCACCGATCATGTTGGCCGAGCCGTGCAGCAGGAGAGAAGTGGTCACGCCACCGGCCAGGCCCCGATAGATAGCTTTGTCCTGATAGTCGAAGGCGTCGATCATCATCATCTGCGGAGTGATGGGGCTGGTGGCTTCGTTGACGTCGTCATCGAGCGCGATGTGGGAATGGGAATCGACAATGCCCGGCGTCAGATATTTTCCGCCAGCGTCGATGACGGTTGCACTGGACGGCGCGTTCACGTCCTTGCCGACGCCCGCGACCTTCCCGTCTTTTATGTAAACGCTGCCATTCTGCACAATGCCGTGAGTGACGGTCATGACGACGGCATTCTTGATGAGGACGTCGTTATGGGCGGCGGGCTGTTGTGCTTGGATTGTTAGACTGCACATGATCAAGAGAACGAAACCGGTCGCGATGCGATTCATGCTTGCGTCCTTTGGCAGAGCGGAAGTGCGTGGAAAGCGGAAATTGTAGGAGGGAAATGCGGCGGCGTCAATCAAAACGAGGTGTGAGATTATGGTCGGCGATTGTTATGTTGAGGAGGACGCTCGATGCGGGCGGTGGTGCAACGCGTAAGCAGGGCGCAGGTCACAGTGGGCAACGAGACGGTCGGCAAGATCGAGCGCGGCCTACTAGTCTTGCTCGGAGTGGCAGGTATGGACGGCGCGGCGGATGCCGATTACTTGGCCGAGAAGATCGTTGGCTTAAGGGTCTTTGAAGATGACGCTGGAAAGATGAACCGCGCCGTTGGAGAGATGGGAGGCGCGGTGCTGGTGGTTTCGCAGTTCACTTTGTATGGAGACGTCCGGCGCGGAAAACGTCCCTCGTTTGACGCGGCGGCTCCGCCGGAACAAGCCCGACTTTTATATGAGTACTTTGTTGAACGGATTCGGTCGGCCGGGCTGCACTGCGAAACGGGGCGCTTTCAGGAAATGATGCAGGTGGATCTGGTGAACGACGGGCCGGTAACTATTTTGCTGGATTCGGAGAAGATTTTTTAGCGAAAAGCGCCCCGGCCCCGATCTGAATCTGGCGCGCTGCTCATCTGCCCCCGGCTGGCAGACGAGAGTGTAACCTCAAAAACGACGCCGCAGCCGCTGAAATTAGGCTCTGTGCAGTCGTTATCTCCACCGTACTCCGTCACCCCATAAAGATTTCCCGATGCATCCTCGACCAGAGTTGATGTCGGGCCGCAACCACCGAAAAATCCACAGAAAGTAACGATAGGTGTCTGTTGCGTCGGAGATGCGATTTCGAGGAGAGCTTGGTAGGCGAACTCGCCACCTTGCAAAGCGCTAGGGGTAACAAACACGACGTTGCGAGCGGGATCTACAAATGCCCCCGAAGTCACGATCTCGTAGTCTTGTGACCCCACCTCAAAAGCCAGAGTGTCGCCATTTTCTGGATCCACTCTCACCAGGGTGCCATTACGGCGCACACTTACCGCGTAAATCCTGCCTTCCGGATCAAGGGCCAATTCTCCTACTGAATTCTCTGCCCTAGGAAAAGTCAGCACAACGCTTTCAGTCCAACCACTCGGACCGTGCGAAAGCTTGAAGATCGTGCCGCTGCCCTCTGAATAAGAAATTCCGCCGTACCGCGTGGTGCCGTACAGCACACCAGCTTTTCCCCGAGTCAACCCGACCATCGGAGTGGAACCATCCGGACAGTGACCGCGGTTGGGCGCCGAGCAGAAGGTGTAAATTTCGCTTTCTTTCCACTCGCCACCCGGCTTAGACGGAGGCGTCAACTGGAAAACCGTGCCACACCCTCCCCGACAGTTCGTAGAACTACCGCCGGCAGACGCAGTGCCATAGAGCGCCCCGTCATCCCGCAAAACCAGCTTGCTGTATGGGAAATACCCATCAGTGCAGCTATAGTGCGTGCAAAAGCTGTGAAGTACAGTCTCCGTCCATGCTCCGCCGGGAAGCGATGGAGGAGAGAGCTCAAACACCGTACCGCTCTGTTCGGAGCCTCCTTCTAGCGTGGTGCCGTAAAGATTTCCGGATTGGTCGATAACCAGACCTGCCTGGGGGTACGATCCGTCAGGACAGAGCGCGGAAGTTACGCAAAAGCTATAAAGAACGGCGTATGAGTACGCGCCGTTACCTTCCGGGGAAAGCTCGAATATCGTGCCGCAACCCTGGGGGCAGCTGTCAAACCCACTATCGTAACTAGCGCCTCCAGCGGTGGTTGTCCCGTAAATATTCCCCGCTGAATCAATCAGGAGATCGCCGGTTGGAAGCCCGCCATCGGTGCCGCCTCCCAAAAAGTAATGGAGGGGGTAATAATTGACTTGGCTTAATGCAGGCAAGGCGGCCACGAAGGTCATTGCCAACCAGAGGGCGGCGGTTTTCACGGGTACCTCCTCAATCCGCCAAGCCGCATGATTCTACCACAGGTAAATTGACCCCTTACGCTGTAACCACCTGCGGCTTCCCTGCCAGCAGCTGCCGCAACACAAATTGCAGAATGCCACCGTGAGCATAGTATTGCGCTTCTTGGGGCGTATCGATGCGCAGGATTGCTTCGAAGTCCTTGCTCTTTCCATTGGCCGTGGCCCGCATTCTCAGTTGACGGCCAGCCGCAAAATGCTCAACCGCATCGCGAACTCCACCGATCTCAAATATTTCTTCGCCATTTAAACCCAAGGACTGTGCCGTCTCGCCCTCGCGGAATTGCAGAGGGAGAATGCCCATCCCGACAAGGTTTGAGCGATGAATGCGCTCGTAGCTCTCGGCGATGACGGCCCGGACGCCCAGCAACCGCGGGCCCTTTGCAGCCCAATCGCGCGAGGAGCCCGATCCGTACTCTTTGCCGGCAAGAATCACCAACGGTACATTCTCGGCAATGTATTTCTCTGACGCCTCATAGATCGTCATCTCGGCGCCGTCGGGCAAATGGCGAGTGAATCCGCCCTCGAGATTCGGCACCATCTTGTTGCGTAGCCTCACGTTGGCAAACGTCCCGCGCACCATGACTTCGTGATTGCCGCGGCGCGAACCATAGGAGTTGAACTCAGCCGGCTTGACTCCATGCTCAATCAAGTATTTCCCTGCCGGACTGTCTTTCTTGATCGAACCCGCGGGCGAGATATGGTCGGTAGTGACGCTATCGCCTAGAACTGCCAGCACGCGAGCGTTTTTGATGTCCGAAGTCACCGCTGGCTTTACACTCATGCCGTCAAAGTAAGGCGCCTGCCGAATATACGTGGAGTCATTTTCCCACGCGTAAGTCTCACCCTTGGGAACGGCCAGCGCGCGCCAGCGGTCGTCGCCGTGATAAACCTCGCCATAGCTGCGGCGGAACATATCCGGCGTTATCGATTTGCTGATGGCTTCTTCGACTTCGCTCCGCGAAGGCCAGAGATCGGCCAGGAACACGGGCTTGCCGGCTTTGTCCTGAGCGATGGCGTCTTTTCGCAGGTCGAGGTCAATGCGTCCGGCGAGCGCGAACGCAACTACCAGCGGCGGGGACATCAGATAGTTGGCGCGAACTTCGCCGTTGATGCGGCCCTCAAAGTTGCGATTGCCAGAAAGCACTGACGCCACCACCAGATTTTTTTCGTCGATTGCCCGTGAGATTTCCTCCGGCAGCGGACCGGAGTTTCCAATACAGGTGGTGCACCCGTAGCCGACGATGTGGAATTTCAGTTTCTCGAGATATCCGGTGAGACCGGCGCGTTCAAGATAATCGCGGACGACTTTTGATCCTGGAGCCAGAGAGGTTTTCACCCAGGCCGGAACTTGCAGGCCGCGTTCCACCGCTTTCTTGGCTAACAGGCCGGCGGCGATCATTACCGAGGGGTTCGATGTATTGGTGCAACTCGTAATAGCGGCAATCACCACGCTGCCGTGGTGAAGATGCCCGTTGCCAGTAGCCGCCGGGGCGGCACCCTTCCCCGGTTTCATGAGCGAGGGAAGCGCTTTATCGAATGAATCTTTGGCTTGGGAGAGCGGCACACGGTCTTGCGGACGCTTGGGGCCGGCAAGGCTCGATTCCACACTGGCGAGATCGAGCGTGAGCAGCTCGGAGTATTGCGCTTCCGGCGTCTTCTCGTCGTGGAACAAGCCTTGCTCGCGGGAGTAGGTTTCGACCAGCGCAATCTGTTCTTCGCTGCGCCCGGTTAGCCGCAGATAGGCAAGCGTTTCTTTGTCCACGGGGAAGATGCCGCAAGTAGCGCCGTATTCGGGCGACATGTTGGCGATAGTCGCGCGATCGGCCAGCGGCAATTCCTGCAAGCCCGGACCAAAATACTCGACAAACTTTCCGACTACGCCATGTTTACGCAACATCTCGGTGATGGTGAGAACAAGATCTGTGGCGGTTGCGCCTTCTTTTAGTTTGCCGGTTAGCTTCACTCCCACGACTTGCGGAATCAGCATTGAAACCGGTTGTCCCAGCATCGCCGCCTCGGCTTCGATTCCGCCGACGCCCCAGCCCAACACTCCCAGGCCATTGATCATGGTGGTATGCGAATCGGTGCCGACCAACGTATCGGGATAAGCGGTTTTCTTTCCGTTTGCGTCATGCACGAAGACCACTCGGGCGAGGAATTCAAGATTCACCTGATGCACGATGCCGGTGTCCGGGGGAACGATGGCAAGATTGCGGAAAGCAGTTTGTCCCCAGCGCAGGAAGCCGTAGCGCTCTTTGTTGCGGATGAACTCCATTTCGGCGTTGAACTGAAATGCGTTGGGCGTGCCGAACTGATCGACCTGAACGGAGTGATCGATGACCAGTTCTACTGGCTGAAGCGGATTGATCAGCCTCGGATCGCCGCCCAAGCGCTTCATGGCATCACGCATGGCGGCCAGGTCAACCACGCAGGGCACACCGGTAAAGTCTTGCAGCAGTACCCGGCTTGGGGTGAAAGCTATTTCTTTGTCCGGCTTTGACTTACTGTTCCAACCGGCAAGAGCGCGGACATCTTCTTTGGTCACGCCACGACCGTCCTCGGTGCGCAGCAGGTTCTCCAGCAGAATGCGCAGAGAAAAGGGCAGATGCTTGGTGGAAATGCCCTGCTTATCGAGAGCGTCGAGACGGTAAATCTCGTAATCGTGGCCGCCAACACGGAGGGTAGAACGGCTGCCAAAGCTATTCATGAAATGGCCTTTCTGCTTTGTCTAGTTTAGTCGTTCAGGGATGCGTTGTGCCAGAAACCAAAGGCTCGCGCCCATCCGCCGCGAGCTGGAAGTGAGATGCTCATTGCGTCGCCGGCAATGTGTACTCGAAATCGTAGGAGTGCTTCCCCGCGGTGATGATGATGTCCATCTTCCCGGTAAGCCCTACCAGCTGGCCGGTACCGGAATCTGGTACGACGGTGATACTCAGTTGCGGGGCTCCGCGCGTCATGGTGGCGCTGTGTTGCAGTACGAAGCTGCCGCTGCGGCCGCTAAGCGCTCCGGTCACCCGCTCCATGGCGACGTAACCGGCGGAGCCTTTGACATCGGTCATGGCGGACAGCATCTGTCCCTTGCTGGTGCCTTCGAGCTCGCCGTGGAATTGTTTGTCGATGGTCATGCGGCCCATGGTGGCGTCCTCGAATTTGCCGTCCGGGGTCTGGGGAGTGATCTTCACTTCAAATGTCCCTTTGGCATGAGCGGCCACGGTCACACCTTTCTGGGGCGGGCTTGGAGCTGGGGAGTTTGTCTGCGCGTGCGCTGCGAGGCCAAGGGACATGCAGACAACCACGATGAGACCAACGCTGATGCAAGGCCATTTCTTCATGTTCTTTCCTCGGCAAGAACCTAAGCGAATTCCAACCGCTTAAGCTTAATACGGTCGGCGCGGACGTGCGCGAGGTCGTAGTGGGCCTGCTGCGTCAGCCAAGTTGCGGCGCTGCCACCGAAAACCTTGGACAGCCGCACCGCCATTTCAGGAGAAATGCCGCGCTTTCCGTTGACCAATTCTGACAGTGTCGTGCGGGTGACGCCAAGGGCTGCGGCGGCTTCCGTGATGGTCAAACCCAACGGCTCGATACACTGGCGCAGGACAAAACCACCGGGGTGTGGCGGGTTCTTCATCGGCATGGTTTAGCTCCCTTCAGTGGTAATCGACATAGTCGAGGTCGAGCACATCGCCTTCTGCAAAACGGAAAATCAGCCGCCAATTGGCACGAACCGTAATCGCCCAAAAGCCTCTTAGCTCGCCTTTGAGCGGGTGCAGCCTTAAGCCAGGCACACTCAAATCCGCGAGAGTCCCGGCAGCATCAAGTCTCGCGAGAATGTCGCGAAGCTTTAGAGTATGTTCCCTAATCACGCCGCGAGAGTCGTCATCCTCGTAGAGTCGTTTCAGCCCTTTGTGGCGGATCGACCGGATCATGTTTTACTGTAATGCGTTACGTAACGCATGTCAACAACTCCAAATTAGCCTGTGATCAGTGGGCCGCAGCCCAAACCTGGTACACCACGACTGCCATCATGAACAGAAGATAGATGCGTAGTGCCCAGAGTACGAGCAGTTCCCGGCCTTTAAGGTGCCGCCTGGGGATGAAGAGTTTCTTTGCCTGAACCAGCTGATCGTGTTCGAGTGACGACAAAGCGAGTTGTTGATCTGCGCTGGAAATCAAGGCTTTCCCGTCTCCTTTTCCGGTCATTGTCTTCCTACCTCCCTCCCATAGCTGCAAAGATGTGCGGCGCAATGATGCTGATCCCGAAAAGTACACCGGCGGCGGTCAGAATGAATACGACCCCAGCGGACAACACGTTTGCCCACGTCGGACTCACGAGATCACCCATAATTTCTTTGTCATTTACCAGCATGAATAGAAACACGAGAGCGGGTGGCATGGCCAAGACTGCGACCACGTTAACCACCAACACCACATACACCAGGGGCAACCCGGGAATAAGCACGATGGCCGCGGCCGCCACGGCACACAGCGTCAATACCGAATAAAAAGCTTTGCCTTGGCCCATGGGTAAATTGAGGCTGTGGGGTTTGTGGGTAACCTCTCCAAAGGCGTAGGCCGATGAAGTTGAGATTGTGATGGAGGCAACGATTCCGGCCTCAACCATGCCGAGGGCGAAGAGAGATGCGCCGAACCGGCCCATCAGCGGCTGCAAAGCTTGTGCAAACTCCGCCGCCTGGAAAGTGTCGGCCGTCATCTGGTGGGCGAACAGCGGTGCCGTCGCCAATATCGTGGCCACCGCGGCCGCGGTTGCCAGGGCGGCTCCGAGCACAGTGTCGATGCGGCCGAAGCGAATATCTTTCGTAGTCATTCCTTTGTCCACGGTCGCACTCTGCTGAAAGAAAAGCATCCACGGCGTCACGGTGGCGCCGATGTCGGCCAACACAATCAGCAGCGTGTCTTTACTGAAGCCGGGATGCGGTTGCCAGGTGATGAATGCCCGGCCCACCGAATGCCAATTGGGGTTGGCCATGAGCGCAACCGGGATGAAGATCAAATTGAATAAAGCTGCAGCGAGCGTGATCCGTTCCCAGGTCCAGTAGCGGTGACTTACCAGCGCACCATAGAGGACGACCAGTGCAATCAGGATCGCCATCCAAGGTGGGACGCCAAAGAACCCCAGGCCCGCGCGGATGGCGATGAACTCTGTGATGAGCGTCAGGAAGTTTCCAATACTCAGGTCGATCATCGAAAACCAGCCCCAGAAAGGCCCGAAGCGTTCGAAGATCAACTCGGCGTGTCCGCGATGGGTTGCCGCCCCCAAGCGTACGGTCATCTCCTGCACCACGATTGCCATGCAAAACGTGAGCGCGACGAATGGAAGGAAGAATCCGATACCAAACTTCGCGCCCGTAGCCGCGTAGGAGAGCATGCTGGGCCCGTCGTTCTCTCCCAGCATGACCAGGACACCCGGCCCAACCAGCAACCACAGCAGCTTCGCTCGAGACCGAAAGCCGTGGCGGGCGCGTGCGGCGGACACCCGGACGCGATCATGCGCACGATCCACATCTTCGTGGGTTATGACGACGGTTTCCCGGCCGTCGGCGATGCCGGCTGCCATCGGCTTTGTGCCTGGAGGTTGGGACCCTACGCTCATGGTCGAAGTTAGCATGAGTATACATCAATGGGTAAACTATGGTTAATCACGGACGGAAAAAGAACAACACAGCCCGAAGAAGACTTAGTGCGGAGTGCGTTTGGCACTTCGGGCATCGCCAGTCACCCAGACCCGCTCTGCCGCCGAGCGGCCGAGTGCGACGTTGCCAGCATCGGTAGCCAGGGTCAGGGTTTGATCGTAGTTTCGGCCGGACACATGAAGGCGGGCGCCGGGTCGTACACCACGGTCTTCCAGGAATTCAAGCAGGCGGCGGTCACGTTCATAGATGCCGCTGACGACATAATGCTTCCCCGCCTCCGCGTGGGCCAGGAGCAGCAACCCCCGGCGGCGCCGGCTGGCGGGACTTTCCATCTCGCTGAGATTACCATGCGGACATGCTCCAGCACGTCCCAAGCGAGCCAGCAGCCTGGCTTCGAAGTCGGGCGACACCGCATGCTCCAGGCGCTCAGCTTCGTCGTGCACTTTGTACCACTCCATGCCGAATATCTCGGCCAGCATGCGCTCGATGAGGTGATGCCGCAAGGTGAGCTTGCGAGCGATCTTTCGTCCGGCGGGAGTCAGGGCAACGTGGCCATCAGCCTGCACGCGTACTAGACCGTCTTTTTTCAAACGGCGAAGCGCCATCGTGACCGCCGGCGGCGAGACGGAAAGCCAGTGGGCGAGCGTGGCGGAGATTACAGTCTCGCCCTCGCTTTCGGCTTCGAGAATCGCCTTGAGATAATCTTCCTTAGAGCCGGTGATCATCTGACGAGATTATACGCAGTTAAGCATGGTTAATGAATTGAGAGATAGACTCATTGATTCAATGACTCATTTTCTTGGGTTTGACATCACGCTTGGCGCACACCTACCCTTAATGCTCCCAAGTTTATGAAAGTCCTTGTCATCGGAGGCGGCGGGCGCGAGCATGCGCTGGTGTGGAAACTCCGCCAGTCGCCGCGCGTGACGAAGGTTTACTGCGCTCCTGGGAACGGCGGGATCGCCGCGCAAGCGGAGTGCCTTCCGGCTGACTTGAAGAGCCTGCCTTCTTTGCTGGAGCTAGCTGCTGATATCAAACCCGACCTAACTGTGATTGGCCCCGAATTGCCTCTCACCCTCGGTGTCGTCGATGAATTCACCCGGCAGGGCTGGAAGACGTTCGGGCCGAGCAAAGCCGCGGCCCAGTTGGAATCGAGCAAGAGTTTCGCCAAAGAGTTCATGCAGCGGCACCACATTCCGACGGCTCATTACGCCATTTGCGATTCGCACGAACAAGTGCGTAATGCCTTGCCGCACTTTCACATGCCCGTCGTGCTCAAGGCAGACGGGTTAGCCGCCGGCAAGGGTGTGGTGATCTGCAAGACGAAGGACGAGGCCAGCGCAGTCGCAGCCGAGATGTTGAGCGGCAAAATGCTGGGCACGGCTGGAACACGAGTGGTGCTCGAAGAGTGCCTGAAAGGGGAGGAACTGTCTTTCCTGGTGCTGAGCGACGGCGAGCGTGTGGCCCCATTGGTAGCGGCACAGGACCATAAGCGCGCGGGCGACGGCGACACCGGTCCGAATACCGGCGGCATGGGCGCTTATTCGACTCCCACCATGCTCGACGAGCAGATGCAAAGCTGGCTGATCCAGCACGTTGCCCAGCCCGTCGTGAATGGCATGAAAGCTGAAGGGACCGAATACAAAGGCGTGCTGTACTGCGGGCTGATGATGACGGCTCGAGGGCCGATGGTACTGGAGTTCAACTGCCGCTTTGGCGATCCCGAGACCCAGCCGATTCTGATGCGTTTGGAGAGTGACCTGATAGAAGCCTTGGAAGCTTCCGTAGAGGGCCGGGTCAGCGCGGGCGATTTCCGCTGGTCGGCGGACGCTTCAGTGTGTGTGGTGATGGCTTCGGGCGGGTATCCGGGAACGTTCGAAGCCGGCCGACGAATTACCGGCCTGGCGGATGCGGAAAAAGTGGCAGGCGTGCAAGTTTTTCATGCGGGAACCACGAAACATGACGATGCCTACTTCAGTTCGGGTGGACGAGTCTTGGGAGTGACGGCTAGGGCCGCCGACCTCAACACCGCCGTGGACCGGGCGTATCAGGCAGTCGCCAAGATTGGGTTTGAAGGCGCGCACTATCGCAAGGACATTGCAGCGCGGGCGCTGAACAGCGTTAGAAAAAGGAGCCTATGAGCAAACCACAAGTTTCCATCGTAATGGGAAGCGATTCCGATCTCGACATCATGCGCGAGGCGGCAAAGGCGCTGGAGGAGTTCGGAATCGCATATGAGATTGATGTGACTTCCGCGCATCGCTCTCCGGACCGCACTGCAGATTACGCGCGCAAGGCCGCAGGCCGCGGCATTCGAGTGATTATTGCAGGGGCGGGTGGTGCCGCACATTTGGCGGGCGTAATCGCAGCCCACACCATTTTGCCCGTGATTGGAGTTCCCATTCCTTCGACTTCGTTGAACGGATTGGATTCGCTTTTGGCAACGGTTCAAATGCCCGCAGGCATTCCGGTTGCGACTGTCGCGATCGGCAAGCCGGGAGCTACCAACGCCGGCATTCTAGCGGCGCAGATTCTGGGCCTCTCCAGCACCGCGGTCGAAAAGAAGTTGGACGCACACAAGGAAAAGCTGGCCAATGGCGTGGAAGAGAAATCAAAGAAGTTGAGGATCACGCTGGGGACATAGTCTTCGTAGTGAAGAGATGAGAAGGCCACGACTTTCACTCGTGCCGCCAGGGGCTCCCTAATTGTTCGGATGTGATCTAAAGCTTCAGGCCCTTTAGATATTCCCGCATCTGAGGGCCCAGATCATCGCGCTTCAGGGCGAACTCTACCGTGGCTTTGAGAAACCCCAGTTTGTCGCCGGTATCGTGACGTTTACCTTCGAAGACGTAAGCGTACATTTTTTCTTTCTTCAGCAACGCTTTCAGGCCGTCGGTAAGCTGGAGTTCTCCACCCACGCCCGGCTTGGTTTCGGCGAGCGTGCCAAACAATCCGGGCGTCAGAACGTAGCGGCCGATCACTGCCAGGTTGGAAGGCGCGTTTTCAAGCTTCGGTTTCTCGACCATGTCTTCGATCTCGAAAAGACGTCCGCCGAACCTGCCATCCGCAGGCTTGACCTTAAGCACTCCATACGACGAGATCGCCGGGCCTTCGATCACCTGCGCCGCCAGCACCGAGCCGTTCACTTCGTCAAACACGTCAATCATCTGCTTCAGACATGGAACGTCCGCGTCAATTACATCATCGGCAAGCAGCACAGCGAACGGTTCATTACCTACCAGTTCTTTCGCCATGAACACAGCGTGGCCCAATCCGAGGGCTTCTTTCTGGCGGACATAGCAGACATGAATCATGTCTGAGATGTGGCGGACGATCTCGAGCAAGTCGGTTTTGTTGCGGTCAGCGAGCATCCGCTCGAGCTCGTAGCTGACGTCAAAATGGTCTTCGATGGCCTGCTTGCCGCGACCGGTAATGATGATGATCTGATCGCAACCGGAAGCCATCGCTTCCTCGACGCCATACTGAATAATGGGCTTGTCCACCAAGGGCAGCATTTCCTTGGGCTGGGCTTTTGTAGCGGGGAGAAAGCGGGTACCCAGTCCGGCGGCGGGAAAAACGGCTTTGCGAACTCGCATAGTCAATCCTGATTGTACCTTTTGCGATTGCAGGCTGACCAATGGGAATAGGAGAGCCTTGGCCACGGATTAAGACGGAAATGTATAGGAGCTCTTATCGCAGAGATCGCGGAGAAGGGCCTCGGAGGGCGCACAGAAGGTCTTAATCAACGTGTTAGAATTTCTGGGAGTGCTGAGTCTTTCCGGAGCCCACTTTGATTGAGCTGGCACCTTCGATTTTGTCGGCAGACTTCGCCCGCCTGGGGGAGCAAGTCCGGGCGGCGGCTGAGGGCGGGGGCACGGTCATCCACGTGGATGTAATGGACGGGCATTTCGTCCCGAATATTACGATCGGGCCGCCGGTGGTGCGATCTCTGCGCAAAGCTACAGAGTTGCCGCTGGACTGCCATTTGATGATCGAAAATCCCGACCAGTACATTCCTGACTTTGTGGAAGCCGGAGCGGATTGGATTTCGGTCCACCAGGAGACCTGCCGGCATCTCAACCGAACGCTGCATCTGATCCGCAGCCACGGCGCTCAAGCAGGTGTAGTGATCAATCCGGCGACGCCGATCGAAACCTTGAGCGAGGTGCTGGACATTGCCGACTATGTGCTGGTCATGTCGGTAAATCCCGGTTTCGGCGGGCAAAAGTTCATTCCGGCGGCGGTCCATAAGATCCGCAGACTTGCCGACCTGCGGGCTGATCGGCGGCTGCACTACCGGATCGAAGTGGATGGCGGCATTGCTCTCGACACGGTGGCAGAGGTAGTTCGTGCCGGAGCTGAAATTCTGGTGGCAGGCAACGCGGTGTTCGGTGCAGGCGATCCAACTAGCAATGCCCGCAAGCTGCTCAAGGCAGCGACTGAAGCTACATTGCAGAAAGTATAGTTTCTGATTTCCAGTTTCTAGTCTCTGCGCTGACCGTTGTGGCGGACACTAGAAACCCGAAACCGTAAACTGGAAACTGATCTCTCGAGGTCCCATGTCTCGTCGTATCGCGGTAATCGCGCTGCTGGCTGGGTTGGCATTTACCATCGCCTGCACCACCAACAAGAAGGCCACCAACCCGCTGGCTGACGTGAGTTCCAAGCAGCCGGACAAAGTGCTCTTTGACCGTGCCATGGACGCGCTCAAGCACAACCGCTTTGACCTCGCCCGCTTGACTCTGGAAACCCTGATCAACACCTATCCGGATTCCGAATTCATCGCGCGGGCCAAGCTGGCCGTAGCCGACTCCTGGTACGACGAGGGTGGTTCCACCGCGCTGGCACAGGCTGAGATCCAGTACAAGGATTTCATCACCTTCTTCCCCAACATGCCGGAGGCCGCGGAAGCGCAATTGAAGATTGCCAACATCCACTACCAGGAGATGGAAAAGCCCGATCGCGACTACACCCATGCCATGCGCGCCGAGGAAGAATACCGGCAACTCATCATGCAATGGCCCGATAGCAAGTTGATCCCTGAAGCGAAGCAACATTTGAGGGAGGTGCAAGAGGTCATTGCGGAGCGCGAGTTTGGCGTGGGCCGCTTCTATTACTTGCGGGAGTCCTATCCCGCGGCCATCGCTCGGCTGCAATCTCTCGTGGACAAATACCCGCTCTACAGCAAAGCCGACGAGGCCTTGTTCCTGCTCGGCGAATCGTACGAGAGCGAGATCACGCTGGTGCACAATAACCACAAGCTGAACGAGGCCACGAAGTCCGCCTTCATTCAAGCGTTCACCAAGCACGCCACCGAGGCGTATTCGCGCATCATCACTCGTTATCCGGTGATGGAACGGGCCGACAGCGCCAAGGCTCGGCTAGAGGCGCTGCACCAACCGGTGCCCAAACCCACCAAGGCGGCGGTTGCGCAGAACAAGGCGGAGGAAGACAGCCGTAAGGAAGATACCGCGCTTTCGAAAGTGATGAGGGCTTTTGCCAAGCATCCAAACGTCGCTGAGGCTGCAAAGGTTGGCGAGCCGACGCTGGTTGATCCAACTCCGATGAGCGCAAGCTCGGTGGTGCAGCCAACCCCACGCGCCGCGCCGGGCGGATTGGGCGACAAGTCGGTTTCGATTGAGACGGTAAGCGGCGCCCCCGCACCCAACGAGAGCGCTCCGCGTTCGGACGCTCCTCCGCCGGCGGCAGACGCTATCGTAACCTCGGATGCTGCCGCAAACACAACTCCTCCGCCCGCAGCGGATGCCAACGAGCTACAGCCCAATGTTGCGCCCGCCGATGCCAACGAATTAAAACCGACCGTAGCCGCCGACGCGAACCAGGCCTTGCCCCCACCGCAGCAGGTAAATGAGATACAGGGCGGGAGCCACCCGGCTAGTGCCACCGGGACTACTTCCGCATCGTCGGCTGCGGATGACACCGCTGACGACTCCACCGTCGCTTCTAGCAAGCATAAGAAAAAGAAGGGTATTCACAAGATTGTTCCCTTCTGAGTTGTGGCGCCGCGACGTGGCGCCACAACTTCCACCCGCCCCTCTTTGGCGCGGTGGATACTGACCCCTCGTAACCTGCCTAATAGGTCTATTCTCATTGACTTAGGGCTCCAGACACGTTACCTTCGGCCTATCCTCCGAACGCTCAAAAGGACATCGCTTGGCGCGCAAAATCCTGCTTGCCGATGACAGTGTGACTGCTCAGAATATGGGCCGGAGAATCCTTAGCGATGCCGGCTACGACGTCACCACCGTCAACAACGGCTCCGCCGCGCTGAAGAAGATTGCAGAGTCCAAACCCGATCTGATTGTTCTTGATGTGTATATGCCGGGCTACGGAGGACTGGAAGTCTGCCAGCGGCTGCGTGAGTCACGCGAAACAGCGCGCATTCCAGTGCTGCTGACGGTGGGAAAGTTGGAGCCTTTCAAGCCCGAAGAGGCGCGCCGGGTGCGGGCCGATGCCTTCATCGTTAAACCTTTTGAAGCCAGCGAACTGCTTACCGCTCTCACCAAGCTGGAGGATCGCATCGTTCCTCAGCCCGCGCCTTACAAGCCGGGCCGATTTGCCAAAGCGATGTCAGCTCTCGAGACCGACATTCCCTCCAACGAATATGGTGACCTCGAAAGCGGCTGGAAGAACCGTCTGAAGATTCCAGTGCCGCAGAGCCATGTTTCCGAAATGGAGATTGAGGAGCAGATGGTGCCGCCAAAACCGGCGGTCCACAAAGAACAGCCACCGGTGAACCCGCCGGCAGCCCTGCCCCGGGACATTACACCCGAGGAGATTGCTGCCATCCATGCCGCTGCGGCTGCATTCGGGACCCAAATCGCGGAACCTGCAGCAGAGGAAGCGAGGCCTGAGGCGGCCTCCAGTTTCGATGACGACGTCGCTGCGACCTTTGCGACCGCCGCTCCTGACGAGGAAACTCAAGCCGGACCCGAACGCGCGGACACGGAGTTTAAGAGCGAACCACCGGTCGTTGGGGAAGTCGTACCGGAGGAAAGTGCGGAAGCTATGACAAATTCCGCTCCTGAAACTCAGCCCGACCAGCCGGAGCCGATGGAAGAAGCCGTAAGCGCGGCTCCAGTTGAAGCACAACCGGTGGCGGAAGGACGAGATGATTTTGCGGCGGCTCTAGAATCGCTGGGCCCGTCGAACGGACACGGGGCTTCACAGCAAATCAGCGGGCCTCGCTGGATTGCCGAGTTGGCAATAGTCACAGACGCAGAGTCCGCTGTCATCCTGGAGCAGGAGATGCAAAAGGCGATTGCGGCTATGGCCGCCGCACATGCCGATGAACCCGGACAGTCTGGCCCGGCGGCGGAAGTTCCGGCAGACAACAGTCTCGATGGCCAGCAGGACCTAGTTGAGCCTGCGACAGGGCATGGTGTCATTAGCCAGGAAGTCAACCATGATGATGTCAACAAATCGCTGGTTGCGGCGATGACCGAAGCGACACCCATCGAGGCGGCGCTGCCAACCTTGTCGGACCTGGTTGATTCAGTTCTGCCTCGTGTCTCAGGTGAAACCATCACTCCGGAATCGCAAGGAGCGGCATTCGCCGCGGCAGCGGCTGGAAGCGGGGATGCAGTTTCAGCATCGGCGGTGCCAACGGAGGTCCCGCAGAGTGGAACTCCATCAAGCAACGAGGACGAGCGCCAGCGCGAATCAGAGCTGGCGGCGGCGTGGGAAAGCTGGAAACACATTCGCGAATCCGTGGTCGAACCGCAGCTCATGTCACAAAGCGCGAGCCCTCCCATTGTTGACGAGCAAGCGTCTCAAGCCGCGCCGGCTTCCAATCTGCCGCCCGAATCGGAGGGCGAAAGCAGCGAACCAGAAGAGTCTGTCGCCAGCATCGTAGACAGTGTACTGGCGGATCTCAAGCCCAGATTGATGGAAGAAATTTCCAAAAAGATGGGTAAGGAAAAAAAGCGCAGCTGAGACCGTCTTCTGCTAGAGCATCCCGCCTGTCTTTACCGTCAGAATACTCAGCGCCATCTCTAATCTCGTAATCGCGTCGCCGAGTTCGGGATGCTTTCCGATTTTCTCTTGCAGGGCTTTCAGAACCTGGTGAGCACTTGCAATATGTTCCGCTGCCTGGGCCGAATTCGATTTGGAATCGCTTTCGTGCTGGGTTTCCATGATTCCGTCGCCTCTTTGCTTTCCAATTCTATACCGCTGCTCATAAACCTTCGGCCCGCTCGACATCTTCGTTAGTAAATGATGGCATTCTCGCTTATGGAATCAGATGGCTGAACCGCTCCCGAGTGACGGGCAAACCGGAAGTTAACCTTGATAACAGGAGATCGCGCTCAGAACCCGGTCAATGAGTACAATGGCGATGTTTGACACCTTAGCATCATCGTCCATGCGCGCTTTTCAATAAGTAAAACGTCATCGCAAGAATCGCGCCGCCCCCGAGGAGGATCACGATACAGCGCACCCACCATTTCAATCCTCCCTCCAGTTCGCTCATTGTGAAATCGAGCGTAGCAGATGGGGCAAGATCCACCAACCGGGATGTTAGTCGCGGCTCGCCAATTCCACGGCTTTCATTGACTTACCTCGCCAGCGATTTGCTCATCACAAAGAGCCTTTAGTGCTGCCGCTCTTCAGCTATTGAGAGGCGCCGAAAAGAACCTGACTTACCATGGTTTCAATCTTGGCGGCCATCTCCTCGGCCGGGATGCGATCGGGGGTCTGAAACCAGCGGCGCGCGGCTCCAAAAACGGCCCAGGCCGCGGTGGTCGCCAGCAACGCCGGATCGATGCCGGGTGCCACTCCATGAAGGGCAAGCCCTTCCTTGAGCATGTCCTCGACGACTGGGACGATGGAGCCCTCGAACGATATCCGAGCCAACTGACTGGGACAGCCCGTGGTCTCAGCAAGATAGTCGCAGACACCGAGTGCAATGGCGCGCAGTGCTCCATGGCAGTCGGTAAAGGTAATGCTGCGGCGCCCTATCAGATTGCGGAAGCGGGATTCTGTCATGGCCTGCAGCAGTGCGCTCTTGTCTGGATAGTGCAGGTAAAAGGTGGCCCGGTTTAGCGTCGCCTCGTCGGCGATCTCCTGAATGGAGATGTCTTCGAAGTCCTTCTTTCTCAATAACATGGCTAGTGCTTCCATGAGCATACGGCGGCTGCGCACAATACGCGGATCCGTCGTTCCGCTCCCGGATTGGAGAAGCTGGGCCATTTCCTACCGTTTAAGAATACCTCCTCACAGTAAAACGACACTTGTTTATTTTGTGAATCGACATATGTCTATTAGTAATCAATTGTCGTGTAGGAGGAATTCTCAATGCCCACTCTGCTTCATATCGATTCCAGCCCACTCTACGGACGGTCAGTCTCCCGCGAGCTGACCGCTGCGTTTGTCGCCCAATGGAAGGCTTCTCACCCGCATGGAAGGGTCATTGACCGCGACCTCAACGCAACCGCAATACCCCCGGTCAATGCGGAATGGGTCGGTGCCGTCTACACGCCGGAAGATGCCCGCACTCCGCAGCAGAAGAAGTTGCTTTCGCTCTCCGATTCACTGCTCGCCGAATTGGAGCAGGCCGATGAGTACGTCATCGGAGTGCCCATGCATAACTTTGGGGTGCCTTCCGTGCTTAAGCTATGGATCGACCAGATTGCTCGGGTCGGCAGGACCTTTTCCTACGGGGAAGGAGGGCCGAAGGGCCTGCTTAGGGGCAAGAAGGCGACCTTCATCATCGCGACGGGCGGCATCTACGACGCCCAGACGCAGAGGGCTTCGTTCAATTTCGTGGAGCCATATCTGCGGTCCGTATTTGGCTTTCTTGGCGTGACCGACGCGACCTTCCTCACCGCAGGGGGGACCAGCGTGCTGAACCAGGGGCATGACCGGAACGCGTTTCTTGCACCGCACCTTCAAACCGTGCAGACGCACGCGCAGACATCCCAGGGAGGACAAGCATGAAGACTGCTTCGATTTTTGCGCGCTATCTGTTGGGGCTGATCTTTACTGTCTTTGGCCTGAATGGATTTCTCAACTTCATCCACCAGCCGCCCCCGGCGAATCCGCTGGCGATGCATTTCCTTATCTCCGTCAGCGAGTCGCATTTTGCTGCGTTCTTCTTCGCGATTCAATTGCTCGGCGGGCTGCTGTTGCTTTCGGGCTACTTCGTGCCACTTGCGCTGACCGCGTTGGCGGCGGAGCTCTACAACATCCTTGCGTTTCACCTGACGCTTGCGCCGGCGAGCATTGCACCGGCTCTGGTGGCCTGCGTACTGTGGGTGCTGGTCTTCATTCAGTACCGCCAAAGCTTCAAGGGAATCTTCGGCGCGAAGCCTGCCCGGTTCGCCGACCGATCTGGTGCTTCGATCATGCACTGATTGCCGTCTTCACTTCATGGGAAGAACGATCAGTGTGGCGGCGGTCGCTAAATGAAGCAGGATATGCGCAGTATTTGGCACCGTTCCATTGCGCGGCGGCAAGAAGGAGTACGTTTTGCCGAACATGATTGGATAGCGAGCAGCTCGCTCCGGTTCCGGCCGGAAAAGATAAGGTATCCACCAGGCGCGGATTTGCCCGATGAAGAGCAGGCCATAGCTAATCACGAGCCAGTCGTAAATCCAGTTGGGATACGGTGGCTACCACACAAGATCAAACACGAATAACCTCCCATCGCGGCGCGACCTTCCAGTCGGCTTCGGCGCTACAATAACCGCCACGGACTTCCCAGGGACACGTTAGCCTCTATTGCCGGGGCAGTCCCAACATCCCCCAGGAAGGAATAAGGAGAAAATCACATGAGCACGATTACGGTGAAGGATGGCACAACGATTTACTACAAGGATTGGGGATCCGGTCAGCCGATTGTTTTCTCTCACGGCTGGCCGCTCTCAGCGGACGATTGGGACACGCAGATGCTGTTCTTCCTCAGCCACGGTTATCGCGTCATAGCTCACGACCGACGCGGACATGGCCGTTCTTCCCAGACCGGTGGCGGCCATGACATGGACCATTACGCCGACGACCTGGCGGCGCTGACCGCGCATCTCGACCTCAAGGACGCGGTGCATATCGGCCACTCGACCGGCGGCGGCGAGGTGGTGCGCTACCTGGCTCGCCACGGCGAAAGTCGAGTGGCAAGCGCGGCGATCATGAGCGCGGTGCCGCCCTTGATGGTGAAGACATCGGCCAATCCTGGTGGGCTGCCCAAAGACGTGTTCGACGGGTTACAGCGGCAGCTCGCGGCCAACCGGTCCCAGTTTTATTACGATGTGGCGTCTGGACCCTTCTATGGTTACAACCGGCCTGGCGCGAAACCCTCTCAGGCGGTGATCTGGAATTGGTGGCGGCAGGGCATGATGGGGGGCGCCAAGGCGCACTATGACGGCATCGTCGCATTCTCTCAGACGGACTTCACCGAAGACCTGAAAAAGATCACGGTGCCGGTCCTGGTGTTGCATGGCGATGACGACCAAATCGTGCCTTACGCCGATGCTGGACCGCTGTCGGCGAAGTTGCTGAGGAATAGCACCTTGAAAATCTACAAGGGCTTTCCGCACGGCATGCCCACAACCGAGGCCGATACGATTAACGCCGACCTGCTCTCGTTCTTGAAAGGTATAGTGAAGGCAGCAGCGTAGTGCCTGTTTTGCCCGGCCTTTCGCATTTCCCGCGAAGGGCTGGGTAACTCCATGGCATGCAAGCGGCGAAGCGTTAGCGCAGGGAAGAGGCAGGAAGAACATGAGCACCAAACTATACTCTGGTATTTCCCGCCGTCGTTTTCTCATTTCCACCAGCATGGCTGCTACCGTGGGCTTGCTCGCTCCGCGCGATTTATTCACGCAGGATGATGGGCTCGTGCAGACAGCCCGGAAGACAGCCGCGGCCGCTACTGTCACCGTCCAGAAACTCCGCGGCAACGTGAGCGTCCTAATGGGCGCTGGAGGGAATATCGCCGTCCTTCCCGGTCGCGACGGTAAGCTCCTTATCGATGCTGGCTTTGCCGGCGCCCGTCCGAAGATCGCGGACGCGCTTGCATCAATTAGCTCCGATCCGATCAAGCACCTCATCAACACCCATTGGCACTTTGATCACACCGATGGCAATGGATGGCTGCACTCTGCGGGTGCCGTTATTCTCGCTCACGCGAACACGCGAAAGCATCTCTCTACCACGACGCGAGTTGAGGGCTGGAACTTCACCTTTCCGCCCTCGCCCCTCGGAGCAATTCCTACGGAGATCTTTGAAGATGAGCGGACTGTGCAACTCAACGGGACGACTATCGCCCTCAAGCACTACGCCCCCGCTCACACCGACAGCGACATCTCCGTTCATTTTACTCAGGCCGATATTTTCCACGTCGCTGACACCTTCTGGAATGGCTACTATCCCTTTATCGACTATTCAACGGGCGGCAGCATCGACGGCATGATCCGCGCTACCGAAGCCAACTTGGCGAAAGTCACGGACAAGATGATTGTCATCCCAGGGCACGGTGCGGTTGGCGATAAATCCCAACTCGCCTTCTACCGCGACCTGCTGGTCGGCACTCGAGAGAGAGTGGCGGCCCTCAAGAAACAAGGCAAATCGCTCGACGAAATTGTCGCCGCAAAGCCTACTGCCGCCACAGACGCAAAGTGGGGCAATGGCTTTCGGAGCCCTAAGGACTTCATCGGAGACGTTTTCCAGGGCGTCTGACACGTTGGCTTCGCAAAAGTGAAGGGGGGCACTTTTGCCGGTTTTCCGTGCTAGTGAATATCGCCACGAGCGCGGACGGCTATATCGCTCGAACCGATGGCAATCTCGATTGGCTCACCAGACGACCCGCTCCAAAGGGGTTCTACGGTCTGCCACAGTTTGCACGCGCTATCGACGCCAAGATACTCGGTCGCAAGACCTTCGATCTGAGTTTAACAATGGGAGCAACCTTCAGCACAGACGACGTGCACTACGTGTTTTCTCGGCAGTCGCCCCCAACATCCATGCCGACCGACGTCGAATTCGTGAAAGAGTCCATTAGGGCGTTTGTGGAGCGTCTTCGGGAGGCGGCGGGCAAGAACAGTTGATTTCCGGTTGTCTCATCGCTCAACTGAGCCGATTGAGTTTATTTGGGGTTCAGCTGTTTTAACTTCTCCACTGCGTTTGTGTTTCCTGGATTGATCTGCAACGACTTCTGGTAGTTCTGGATTGCACGATCTGTGTCGCCATTGTCCATATACGCTTCGGCTAGGCTGTCATAGGTGTTGTAGGAACTGGGGTAGGTCTCGACGCTGAACTTGAAGATCTCGATGGCATCGGAGATTCTCTTTCCCCCGAGAAGTTGATAGCCGAGGTGGATCAGTTCGTTTTCGCTGAAATCATAGGCGGTAGGCTGAGTGGATTTCAACTCGCGGTATTGCCCGACAGCGGCAGCTACATCTTTCCGCTGGATCGTCTTCATCATGACTTCTGAAATTGGTTGCCGGTTGGCAGCGGCTTCGATCTGCGACAGCATATCGTCGAGAGATGAGCGGGGCAACAGTGTGCCACCCTTAATGACGGAAGCAATCTTCCTGGTGTTGCTGATGTCTTCGAGCGGATTGGCATCGAGCAGAACAAGATCTGCGATCTTGCCTTTTTCGATCGTCCCGAGATCTCGTTCGCGTCCGAGAAACCGGGAAGGATTTAAGGTTGCGGTTTGCAGCGCCTGCATGGGAGTGAGTCCGGCTTTGACGAGAAGGCCGAGTTCGTCGTGCAGGCTGAAACCGGGCATGCAGAAAGGGTTGGACGTGTCGGTACCTGCCAGGATGCCTACACCAGCTGTCTGCATGGCGCCAACGAGCTCAAGTTGTTTCTGAAATTCCTTCTTCGCGAATGCCATGTCTGCTGCGGACCGCTGACCGTAAAGGTTCGACGCATTTTGAGGCGTCCACTCCTGGCGAGCCCAGCGTGGCATGTACTTGATCCGCGGATCACTGGTGAAAGATGCGTCGTCGATGTAGGCAATCGAGCGTAACAGCGTTAGCGTGGGGCACTGCCAAGTGCCATTTTTCTTGAAGGTTGCGAAGAGTGTGGCGGCTTTTTCGGGATTGTAATCATCGAGCTCAGCCTGCCGCATAGATTTGAAGTGATCTCCCCAAAACGTGCGCACGCCAGTGGTCAGTTCGTCTGACAGATCGGCTTGAGCAGCCTGGAAAAACTCGCGGCTGCGACTGGAACATGCGGGCAGCATGCCTGTGAGATGTTCAATGGATTTCTGTCCTGCAGCGGAGGCTTCTTCGGCCGTGACGGACATGGGGAGGTGCCCAGCAAAGGAAATTCCTCGTTTGTGGGCTTCTTCAGCGATGGCTAAGTATTCCTCGCGTGGAAGGAAGGAGTAGACCTTCACGAAGTCGGCGCCATCGTTTTTCGCCTTTATGATCGCCTGGCGAGCCTCGACTTCATTGCCCACGGCAATGGCGTAAGGCCAAAAAGGCTTCGGGCCGTCGATAATTGCGCTGGCGATGACAAGATGAGGCGCGAGCAATTGTCCGGCTTCGCTTTGACGTCGCCACTCCCGATGCACGCTCTGCCCCGACATAATGCGAATGCCAGTTACACCATTAGCGAGGAACAAGGGCAAATATTCGGTATCCGACCAGTGGACGTGCATGTCCCATAGGCCCGGGATAAGGAACTTGCCTCGGGCCTCCACTACTTGGGCATTCTGGGGTACCTGGATCGTTCCGCTTCTCCCAATCTGGCTAATGCGGTCGCCAGTAACAATCACAGTCAAGTCCGGTTTGGCTGCCGCGCCAGTCCCGTCAATCACAGTCACATGAGTGAGTGCGAGCGTGGACCCACGCGGGGAAGAGACCTGTTGCGCAGGCAACAGGGAAAGCAGGAGGGGAAGAAACAGCAATGCTAAGCTCTTATTCATGCGACCTCTAAAGCAAAGATCGGACCGCAAAGCGTCCAATTGCATGCTTAACCGTGGCAGTATAGCCCAGGACGGTCTGGGAGATTCACTGCAGTTGACGCTTAGTCGGCTAACCGCTGTACCGAGTGTCGATCAACGCCGACGAGCGAGGGGTGTAGCACTATTGCCGTCGCCTTATACCAACCCTCTCATCGTTTGACCGCTTTTTGAAGCCGCCTGTAAGATCAGAAGAGGCACTCAGCATTCAGCACTCAGCATTCAGCCCTGAAGTTTTCGGAGCGGTCCCCGGAAACCGGCTGGCTGATTGCTGACGGCTGAGTGCTGAGTGCTTTTTCATGCCCCACGACCTTCCCAAATCCTACGAGCCGGGCGCGATTGAAAAGCGCTGGGCGGACTACTGGATAAAAGAGAAGCTGTTCTCGGTGAAAACGCCTCCGCCCGGCGAGAACCGGCCGGTATTCACTTTGCTGCTGCCGCCGCCGAACGTCACCGGACGTCTCCACATGGGCCACATGCTCAACCAGACGCAGATGGACATAATTGTGCGCTGGCATCGCATGAGAGGTTTTGTGACCTTGTGGCTGCCCGGCACCGATCACGCCGGCATTGCCACGCAAATGATGGTGGAGCGGCAGTTGGCGAGCGAAGGCAAGAAGCGCCGCGATCTGGGCCGCGAGAAGTTTATCGAACGTGTCTGGGAATGGAAGCAGCTTTATGGCAACGCCATTCTCGACCAGATGCGGCGCCTGGGCGCGTCGGTCGATTGGGACCGCGAATATTTCACCATGGACGAGAACCTCAACCGCGCAGTGCGTGAGGTGTTCGTCCGCCTGTATGAACAAGGACTGATTTATCGCGGGAAATACATCGTCAACTGGTGCCCTCGCTGCGAGACGGCGATCTCGGACCTTGAGGTCAAGCACGAGGAGGTGGCAGGCAAACTGTACGAGATTCGCTATCCCGTGGTGGGCACTTCGGAGTTCATCACGGTTGCCACCACGCGCCCAGAGACGATGCTGGGCGACACCGCCGTCGCAGTGAACGCGGCTGACGAGCGGTATAAGCATCTACACGGCAAGAAACTTCTGCTGCCGCTGGTGAGTCGTGAGATTCCTATCATCACCGACGATCTCGCCAAGCCGGAGTTTGGCACCGGCGCGGTGAAAGTAACACCGGCACACGATCCCAACGATTTTCAGGCGGGCTTGCGCCATCAACTGCCGCAGATCGAAGTCATGGACGAAAATGCGCGCATGAACCAGAACGCCGGGCCGTACGCCGGACTCGATCGTTACGCGGCCCGCAAACGGGTGTTGGAAGATTTGCGTGAGCAGGGTTTCCTGGTGGGCGAGAAAGATTACATCATCGCACTGGGCAAGTGCGACCGCTGTGGAACCGTGGTTGAGCCCCGGCTTTCAACGCAATGGTTCATCAAGATTGCGCCGCTCGCGAAACGTGCCACGGAAGCCGTGGAGAGCGGCGAGATCACGATTGTCCCCGATAATTACAAGACGATTTATCTGAACTGGATGAACAATATCTACGACTGGTGCATCTCGCGCCAGTTGTGGTGGGGACACCGCATTCCCGCATGGCATTGTTCGTGTGGCGAAATCATGGTTGCCCGCGAAGCGCCCGGCAAGTGCACGAAGTGCGGCGGCTCAACGCTTACACAGGATACAGACGTTCTCGACACCTGGTTTTCGTCGGGCTTGCTGCCGTTCACGACTCTGGGGTGGCCGGAGAAAACGCGCGACCAGCAGGTGTTCTATCCCACCACCCTATTGATCACCGCTTACGAGATCCTATTTTTCTGGGTGGCACGCATGATTATGTTCGGTTGCCACTTCATGGATGGGCATCAGCAGGACCCGAAGATCAAGACAGCGAGCGGTTGGGCGGACAAGAAAGACGACACCGTCCCCTTCCGCCAGGTTTACATTCATGCGCTGGTGCGGGACGCCGAGCGGCAAAAGATGTCGAAGACTAAAGGAAACGTAATTGATCCGCTGGAGATCATCGAGCGCTTCGGGACCGATGCTACGCGCTTTACCCTGGCGGCCATGGCGGCGCCGGGAACCGACATTGCATTCAACGAGAGCAGAACCGAAGGCTATCGCGCCTTCGCCAACAAGATTTGGAATGCGGCGCGCTTCATGTTTATGAATGTGGACCGGCTGGGGGTGGCTGGCATTGGGGCCTTCAAGGCTACTACGCTTGAAGACCGCTGGATTCTTTCGCGCTTCAATCGCGTGACTCAGGGCGTAAACGACGCGCTTACGGCTTACCGGTTTCATGAAGCGGCAAATCAGATTTACGACTTCTTCTGGGGCGAGTTCTGCGATTGGTATCTTGAATTGATCAAACCGCGCATGGCGGTCGATGCGTCGCCTGAATCGGCGCAGGCTGCTTGCCAGAACCTGGTCAGCCTGTTTGAGGCCGCGCTGCGACTGCTGCATCCTGTTATGCCGTTCATCACAGAAGAAGTCTGGCAGGCAATTCATGATGGAAGGCCTCCGCTGCAATCGATTGCACTAGCGGCGTATCCGCGGTCCGAGGAGAAGAACCTCGACTTGGCGGCAGAGACCGAAATGGCGATTCTGCAGGACTTGATCGTGAGTGTGCGCAATCTACGAGCGGAATTGAAGGTTGAGCCGAAGGTGAAGGTGCCAATCGAGCTTTTTGCCCACGATCCGCAAACGAAAAGTTTGTTGCAACAGAATCGTGAGGCAATCGAGCGATTGGGTAGTGTGTCGGCCATTTCCGAAGTGACGCAGCCGCAGGCCAGCCTGGGACCATCACGCGCCACTGCGCGATTCGATGTGCGCGTAGTCTATGAGAAGAAGATCGACGTCGCCGCCGAGCGCGAGCGTCTGACCAAAGAATTGGAGAAAATGGAGAAAGAGATCGCCAACGGGCAGCGGCAGTTGGGCAACGAAGGTTTTCTGGCCAAAGCCCCGGCGACTGTGGTCGAAGGACTGAGGAAGCGTGCAGGGGCATTGATGGGATTGCGAGAGAAAACGAAGAGCAAGCTGGAAGAATTGAAATGATCCACGCACCTGGGCCAACGACGACCCGGACTAACGACTGATTTTATGGACTGGAACAGCCGCCGCATCACTGCCGTTATCGAGAACGCGCTGCAGGAGGACCGGGCTACGCGCGATGCGACCAGCTACGCCTGCGTGGACGCCAGCCAGCGTGCCACGGGCACCGTCCTGGCCAAGCAGGATTGCATTCTGGCTGGCATCGGCTGCGTGGCGCGAATCCTCGATGTGTATGCGGAGCTGGACGGCGCCGTCACTTCGCACTACGAGGTCACCACTCATCCGGAAATTTTCGACGGAATTCGTTTGCACAAGGGCCAATCGGTCGCCGTGATCCGGCACAACGCACGCGTTGTGCTTTCCTGCGAGCGCGTGATTTTGAATTTCATGCAGCGGCTGAGTGGCATTGCCACGCTGACACGCAAATTTGTGGACGCGATTGCCGGCACCCATGCGCGAATTCTGGATACGCGAAAAACTGTGCCCGGACTGCGCACGCTGGATAAGTATGCCGTGCGCTGTGGCGGCGGACACAACCATCGGCTGGATTTATCGGATGGCGTGCTCATCAAAAACAATCACATCGCGCTTGCCGGCGGAGTGGGTCCGGCGCTGGAACGGGCGCACCAGAATCGCCGGGGTGAGCAAGTGATTGAGATCGAGGTGCGCACGCTCGACGAACTGGAAGCCGCTCTGAAATACGGTGCGGAAGCGCTCTTGCTCGACAACATGTCCGTTGAGACAGTCCAGGACGCGGTGGAGCGTTGCTCACGGGCGAATCGCCATATTCCGCTCGAGGTGTCAGGCGGAATTAATTTAGAGAATGTCCGCTCCTATGCGGAGACTGGCGTGAATTTCATTTCTGTTGGCGCTCTCACTCACTCCGCTCCGGCTGTGGACATGAGCCTGCGCGTGGTGCCCGCGTAAGTCTAATCGGCGCATTTGTCGTTTTTCCTCCCCACGCTCATAATTCTCCCATCAAGAAATCAGCGCCAATCCGCAGTGCACGCACCACGCCGTCCACATCCGCCAAGCCCATGGCGCAAAGTGATGCCCGGCTCGGGCGTGTGGTTCGGCTGCTGGCGGATCATGCAACTGTCGTAGTCAGCGGAACCAAGATCGCATCCGAGATTGGCACGAATCGTTCGGAGGTGTGGCGGTTGGTGCAGCAACTCCGCGAGTTAGGAGTCAATATCGGCGGGCATCCAGCCACCGGTTATAGCTTGAATGCGATGCCCGACCTGCTGTTGCCCGAGTCCTTGACACCGCTGCTGCACGGAACAATTTTTGGCAAGAACATCCATCACCATTACAAGACCGGCTCGACCAACAACCTGGCCATGGATGCAGCCAGCGCCGGTGCGCCCGAAGGCAGTGTATTTCTCGCCGAGCAGCAAACCGCAGGACGCGGACGCGCCGCCCACCAATGGCATTCACCGCAGTCAGCCGGTATTTACTGCTCGGTAGTGCTGCGCCCCGCCTTGCCGCCGTCAGAAGTGCTCATTCTCTCTCTGGCCGCGGGCTTGGCGGTTCAGGCAGCCGTGCAGGATATCAATCCACTTGTGCAGCCCGACTTGAAATGGCCGAATGATCTCTTGATCGAAGGCAAGAAATTCTGCGGCATTCTCACCGAGATGAACGCGGAGGTCACACGCGTCCGGCATGTGGTTGTAGGAATCGGAATCAATGTCAATCAGGCAAGCTTCCCGCCCGATTTGCATGACATGGCAACTTCTTTGCGGCTCGCGACGGGTAGCGAGTGGTCTCGGGTCGAACTGTGCACCGCTTTGCTAAAATCACTCGACCGGGAATACCGTGAGTTGACGGGGAATGCTAACTCAAGGGAATCGATTTTAAGGCGCTTCTCGATGCGATCGTCTTTGGTGAACGGCGTCCGCGTCACCATCGAAGAGAATGGCGGTTTTGAAGGCGTAACCGAAGGACTGGATTCGCGCGGATTTCTACAGGTGAGAACACCGCAGGGCCTGCGCACGGTGTTGAGTGGGACAGTAAGAAAGCTGTAGACCTTATGCTTCTAGTGCTCGATGTTGGCAATACGAATACGGTTCTGGGCGTGTTCACGAGGGCTGCCAAACCAGCCCCGGGGAAGGGCGCTATCGCCGGTGGCTACGAGCGTATGGCGGCGAACTGGCGCGTGGCCACAATTGCCACGCAAACCGTTGACGAGTACGGAGTGCTTTTCCGCAATCTGTTTGCCATGGACAATCTTGAAGTTAAAGAAATCCACGGCATCGTCATTTCGTCCGTGGTGCCGCCGCTCGATTCAACTCTGCGCCAGGTCTGCGAGCACTACTTCAATACCAAGCCGCTCTTCATTGGGCCGGGCGTGAAGACTGGAATGCCGGTGCTGTACGAGAACCCAGCCGAGGTTGGCGCCGACCGCATCGTGAACTCCGTGGCAGCATTCGAAAAGTATGGCGGGCCGGTGATTGCGGTCGACTTCGGGACTGCAACCACGTTCGACTGTGTAACCGCCAAGGGAGAATATCAGGGTGGCGTGATCTGTCCGGGGATCGGAATTTCCGCCGACGCCTTGTTCGGACGCACCGCTCGTCTGCCACGCGTGGATATTCGCAAGCCCGCGCGCATCATTGGCACCAACACCGTGGCTAGCCTGCAATCCGGGCTGTATTACGGATACTTGGGACTGGTCGACGGCATCCTGGAGCGTCTGCTGGCCGAGCTGGGCAGGGAAACTAAAGTGGTCGCAACTGGAGGACTGGCCTCGTTGATCGGCAAAGGATCGAAGTACATTGAGCAAGTGGACGACTTCTTAACTCTGGAGGGTCTGCGGATTATCTGGGAGCGCAATGTTACCGCTAAACCTGCCGGCGCGAACTCGACCCGGCCGCCCCGAGCGTCTTCTGGAAGCCGCGCCCGCTAGCCTGTCGTGGAAAACTACTTCAACTATTTCACGGAAATCGAAGAGCACTTTCAGCGAAGGCGTGGGAGCGGTCTGCTCTTGTCCACGCTCGATTGGGCGTTGATTGAGACCTGGAAAGATGCCGGCATCCCGCTGGAAGCGGCATTGCGCGGGATTGATGCCGCCTTCGACAAATACGATCAGCGGCCCTCGAAGTCGCAGAAGGTCAACAGTCTCGCCTACTGTGCGCAGGCGGTGCTGGTGGCCGTCGAGGATATGAAAGAAGCGGCGGTCGGAACTACAAAGCCCGAGCGCGACACAGGTTTTGACAATGCCGAGGTCAGTGCCTTTCTGCGGCGCAACGCCGGGCTACTTGAGTCTGCCAAACTGCCGGAGACAGCGGGAGTTTCAGGACAGCTGGCAGCCAGGGAAACGGCGAACACACTGCGTGGGATGGCGGCTGAATTCGATTCCACAAAGGGCAAGCTGCGACTGGAAGATCTGGAGCGCCGGCTTACCGTGGCGGAGGAGAAGCTCTTTGCGGTGCTTCTGGCGGCAACGCCCGATGAACAAATTGTCGCCGCAAGGGCAGATGCTGATCGCCAGTTGGCTCCCTATCGCAGTAAGATGTCGGGCACCCAGATCGAACAGTTGCTGAAACAGTTCGTCCACAAGCGGCTGCTGGAGAAACATGGCGTCCCACGGTTGAGTCTGTTTTACATGTAGACTTGGGCTCTCTTGCAGCTCACCATAGAAAAACTCGTTTATGGCGGGGACGGACTGGCACGCTTGCCCGCCGACGAAAACGGCCGGGGCAAGGCCGTATTTCTGCCCTTTGTGCTCGGAGGCGAAACCGTCGAAGCATCGCTCCTGGAACAGAAACGTGGCTTCGCCCGCGCACATGTCGACAACATCATTCAATCCTCACCACTGCGCATCGCCGCGAAATGTCCGTACTTCGGCGCGTGCGGAGGTTGCCACTATCAGCACACCGGCTACCCGCATCAACTCGAGATCAAAGTCGCGATCCTGAAAGAGAACCTTCGTCGCATTGCGAAGATTGAGTTAGACACGGACCTCATCGTCCATCCTTCGCCGGAATGGAACTACCGCAATCGTGCGCGGCTGCAGGTGAAGGCCGATCCTCAATTTGCCCTCGGCTATTACAAGTTCAACTCGCATCAAGTCTTGCCGGTCGATGAGTGCCCGATCAGTTCGCCCCTGATCAACCGCACGATCGCCGCCGTTTGGCAGATGGGACGGGCGGGCAGGATCGGGCCGGGGATCCAGGAGATCGAATTCTTCACCAATGCGGAAGACTCCGGGCTTCTGCTGCGACTGCACGCTGCGGATATTCGCCGCCAGGCCGCGATTCAAGTCGCTGAAGGAATAATGTCAGCCCTGCCTCAAGCCGCGGGTATCTCGGTGTTGCGAAGCCTTCCTGGACGGAACTCCGAACCGGAACCAATCGTGGCGCTGGGTGCAGGCAATCTCGCCTACAGCACGCAGCGCGCCTCTTACCAGGTCAGCCATGGCGCATTTTTCCAGGTGAACCGGCATTTGGTCGACGAGTTGGTGGGAACAGTCACGGAAGGTTATTCCGGAGACAATGCACTCGACCTCTATGCCGGTGTGGGGCTATTCTCAACAGTCCTGAGCCGGAGTTTTGCACAGGTAACCGCAGTTGAGTCGTCACCGACTTCAAGCGCTGACCTGGCGCACAATTCACCTTCCAACGTCAGGACTGTTGCCAAAACCACGGAACAGTTTCTGGAGAGTGGCGTGGAAAAATTGAGGCCCAATTTTGTCGTGGTTGATCCGCCACGTAATGGGCTGGGGGAAATGGTGATCCGCAGACTGGCAGGTCTGAGAGCAGGTCGCATGGTCTATGTTTCCTGTGATCCGGCGACGGTGAGTCGTGATCTGGCAGGTCTGCTCGGCGCTGGATATCGAATTCAGCAAGCCCACGTGGTGGACCTTTTTCCCCAGACCTATCACGTGGAAAGCGTGTTTCACCTGGTTCGCTAGGATTCCGTCGCGCGTCTCATGAGTTCTCCCTCCAACCCGTATTCTGTTCGTGTGCAAAAAGCCGCCACACGACAACCCGTGTTGTGGGCGGCCTTGGCCTATGCCGGCGGAATATTCGCCGGCCCTCACGCATGGCGTCCGCCATTGTGGTGGCTCATTGCCGGATTGGTTTTCGGCGCTTCGGCAATCTATTTCCTTCAGCGCCGTGCACGCGTCGGAATGGCTCTGGCTTTGTCCTCATTGTTTGTTTTTGGCGCCCTCACGATTCAAGTGCGTGACCCCGCGGAAGGATTTGCAGATCCATCACTGAGCGATGGACAGGACGTCATAGTCACGGCTCATGTGGTCCGGGAAGGAAGCCTCCTGAATAAGAGCGTCGTCGACCTTCGGCAAAGGCTGGATCTTGAAACTGAACTGGTCGATATCGATGGGAGAATTCTGGCGTCGCGCTCTGGTATTCGAGTGAACTTTTACAGCAAAGCAGATTCGCCGGACGGTGTGCACGAGTTTCGCTATGGTGAGAGAGTTCGCTTTCCCACCAAACTCTATCGGCCACGCAATTTTCGAAATCCTGGCGCGTTTGACTACGCGGGGTATCTCTTCGAGAACGGAATCTCAGCCCTGGCTTCGGCCAAGACAGCCGAAGTTGAACGGCTTCCGGGATTTGCCGGCAGCCGCTTCGAACTGTGGCGAACTCGCGCCCGCCACGGCCTGATTCAAAGAATTCATCTTCTGTGGCCGGAAAAAGAAGCTGCCCTCGCTGACGCCATGCTAATGGGCGAGAATGCCTTTGTCGGACGAGGCCTGCTCATCGATTTTCAGCGCACGGGCACCTACCACGTGCTCGTGATCTCGGGATTGAAAGTGAGCATCCTGGCGCTGGTCACATTCTGGTTGCTACGGCGATTCCGTGCAGGCGATTTCCCCTCCGCCGCAGTCGCCACCGTTCTTACGATCAGCTACGCAATCTTGACCGGTGTCGGCGCCCCGGTCTGGCGAGCCACATTGATGCTGGCGCTCTATTTGTGCACGAGGACTCTGTACCGGAGAAAGTCTATTCTCAACGCCATTGGGGTCGCCGCTCTCATTCTATTGCTGATCGACGCGGCAGCTCTTTTCAGCCCCAGCTTCCAGCTCAGTTTTCTGTGCGTGCTGATAATCGCCGCCATCGGAACACCGATCCTGGAGCGAACTACGCAGCCGGTTTCGTCTGCGGTGAAGAACCTGGATTCTATCGGCTATGACTTTGCGCTTCCGCCTGCGCTGGTCCAATTGCGTCTCGATCTGCGAATGGTGGCCGGGCGTCTACAGCGCTTCCTGGGTTCACAGGTTGCATTGCCGCTGCTGGCCGGTGCGGCTCGCTTCATATTGCTAGGGGCCGAGTTCCTGGTGATTTCTCTCGTGCTGCAGCTGGGCTTCACTCTACCCATGGCCTATGACTTTCATCGCGCAACCATCGTATCGTTGCCGGCGAACATCCTCGCCGTGCCATTGACGGAAGTCGCGTTGGTGGCATGCCTGGCGGCCATCGGGATAAGCTACGCATCTGTTCACGTCGCCAGGTTGCCTGCACTAATAGCTGGTTTGTCGCTACAGATGATGGCAGGATCGGTTCACTGGATCGGACGTCTGCGGATCGCCGATATTCGCGTAGCAACTCCCTCGCTGTGGGTAATCCTGACGGGTGTCGCTGCCTTGGTGCTGGCAATGGCCCTGGCACGGCGGCGCTGGCCGCTGGCTGCGGCTGGGTTCGGTTTTATGGCCGGCAGTGCGATATGGATCGGCATGGTTCCACCGCCGCTACAGATGCGCCCAGGTGCGCTTGAGGTAACCGCTGTCGATGTGGGGCAAGGAGATTCAATTCTGCTGGTTGCACCCGACGGCCACACCTTGCTGGTGGATGCCGGTGGAATCCCGCACTGGATGCACTCGGAACTCGACATTGGCGAGGACGTGGTCTCGCCTTATCTGTGGTCGCGGGGAGTCGTCCATCTGGACGCAGTCGCCATCACCCATCCCCATGCGGATCATATCGGAGGAATGCGCGCCGTTTTGGCAAACTTTCATCCGCGTGAACTATGGGTGGGTGCAACTTCGGCGAGTGCAGAATTGGACAATCTACTTGAGGAAGCGAGGACGCTCAATGTTGCCATCGTGCCTCTGAAGGCGGGGGACAGCTTTATCGCAGACCAGCTTCACTTCCGCATCCTCGCGCCGGCGGCAGATGCCGAAGGCTCTGCGCGGAAAAGAAACGACGATTCTTTAGTAATGACTGTGCAATATGGTCACACCGCAGCCTTACTGGAAGGGGATGCCGAGAGAGATAGCGAAAGGCGAATCGCGGATCAGCAACCGCAAGCTGACCTGCTCAAGGTTGGGCATCACGGCAGCGCAACTTCCACCATCCCGGAACTGCTGGCAGCAGTGCATCCCCGCTTTGCCGTGATTTCCGTGGGCGCGCGCAATGTCTACGGACATCCGCGACATGAAGTGCTGGAGCGGTTGGCTGAATCCCGGGTCCAGACCTATCGCACCGACCTTGATGGTGCAGTCACGATGTATCTCGACGGAACCACGGTTACTCCTCGCCAGCCAGATCGCTGACGTCGATTTCTGCGGTTTCCAGCGTGTCTGGGGCGCGGCGGTATTCCTCAATCATTCGCCGCGCATTCTCGGCATCTGCCTCCCGCACAAGGATCACGGTGCCGCCTACGCCTGGCAGGATATCCTGCGGAGCGTCCAGGGAAGTGATGTCGCTATCGATCCCAGCAGACTCGAGCAGTCCGCGAACTACCAGAGCTTCCGACTCCTGTTCGCTGTCGAAAACCCGCACCAGCTTCTCGTTCGGGTTGGGGCGTTCTTTGTTTGCGGTACCAGCTTCTGGCATCATTCCTCCTCGAAACTGCTTCCAGGCAACTCGGCCAGCCCTCTTGCCCGTATCGTGATTCTACGCCACACGTGACCGAAGTCCTACACCTTGGGGCCATTGCGCGGGGCCGCAATTGCCGTGAGAATAGCTTGGTGGGCCGGCGTGCCTGCGCCGGTACACGGGAAGCGGGGAGCAATGGAGAGTGCACAGCGGGCGGTGCAGATTGGCAGAGTCAGTGAACAGGAAGAAGAAGCCCGCAACATTCGCCGTTTGCAGGTCATGATCAGCATGGTGATGTCGGTGATCAGCCAGGACCCCGGCCTCACCGTGGAAGAAGCCTCGGCAATGGCCGCCAACGCCAAACGCGCCGCTCTTGCCATGTTTCCCGACAAAGAACTGGCCTACGATCTGCTTTACAAACCTCGACTACAACGCCTGATGAACGAACGCTACCGGCTGCAGTAGAGGCGCTTGTCCAGATTGACCCGTGATCATCTCCGAACTAAACTCAGCTTACCGCGAGGTTCCCCATGAAGCGTCTGATCCTGATCCTCTTTATATTGTGCCTTGGTATTTGTGTCGCGCCTGCCGATGATGATGGTCAGCATCATGAAGACGTGACTCCGGAACAGTTGGGAACGGTGCATTTCCCGACTACCTGCATCATTCAGGTACAGGCGCAGTTTGAACGTGGGGTCGCCCTGCTGCACTCGTTCTGGTATGAGGAAGCGGAAAAGCAGTTCAATCAGATCGTTCAGGAGGATCCTCGTTGCGCCATGGCGCACTGGGGCGTCGCCATGAGCCAGTGGCACCAGCTTTGGAATCATCCCGACCGCAAGACGATCAAGAAAGGTCTGGCGGAGGTAACCAAAGCAAAGAGACTGCACTCCACCGATGACCGCGAGCGTGGATACATTTCGGCCATCGACGCCTTCTACAGCGGTTCCAAGCGCCGCGAGTATCGCGATCGCGCCACCGCGTATGCGAAGGGTATGGAGACGAACTATCAACGCCATCCCGAAGATCGCGAAGGGGCAGCTTTCTATGCCCTCTCGTTGCTGGCTTCCGCTCCCGATCAGGACATAACTTTCACCAATCAAAAGAAAGCCGGTGCCATCCTGGAAACGCTGTTCGCGGAAGAACCGAACCATCCCGGAATTGCGCACTACATCATTCACAGCTATGACAGCCCGCAGTTAGCTGAGATGGGGCTGCCGGCGGCACGCGCCTACGCCAAGATCGCTCCTGCCGCTCCCCATGCGCTCCACATGCCCTCGCACATTTTCGCCCGGCTGGGGCTCTGGCAGGACGATATTGATTCGAACCTCGCCTCGGTGGCTGCTACCCGCAAGACAGCGGCCATGCATATGGGCGGGGAGAGTCATCAGTTCCACGCCATGGACTTTCTGGAATACGCATATCTGCAATCCGGGCACGAATCCGATGCACAGCGCTTGATCGACGAGATCAGGGCCATGCCGCAAATGAAAGACACCATGTACGGAACCGACTTTGATCCGCGCACCTACTCCCTGGTGGTGTTTCCCGCCCGTTATGCGTTGGAGCTTCACCACTGGAGTGACGCTGCGTCATTGCCTTTGGTCCCGGGAGCCAGCGTAGGTGACAATGCGGTCACCTACTGGGCCCGGGCCATTGGTTCCGCCCGCAGCGGAAATCCTATAGAGGCGCGCAAGGACATCGCAGAGATAGTGAGCATCCGGAAGACCTTGGTGAAGCAGAAGAAAACCGGATTCATCGACTACATTGACTCTGACAAAAAAGAAGCCGAAGCCTGGCTGGCTTTTGCGGAGGGGAATCACGACCAGGCTCTCAAGACTCTTCGGAGCATTGCGGAGAAGCAGGAGTCCGAGGGCGACGAGCCGCTCGCGATTCCCGCTCGAGAAATGCTGGCTGACATGTTGACGGAGATGAACCAGCCGGCGCAGGCGTTGACAGAATATGAGAACGACTTGAAATACAATCCTAATCGTTTCGATGGCTTGTATGGTGCTGCGCACGCGGCTGAACTTGCCGGCAACAACACCGAGGCCACCACTTACTATGCTCAGCTGCTGAAGGTTTGCAATGGAGCCGGTTCTGACCGGCCGGAGTTGAGCAAGGCGAAAGCCTTGTTAGCGAGAAACAACTGACCGCAGTATCGTTGGCTTACTGCTTTTCGACTCGCAGCAGCCGGAACAGCAACGTTCCCCAGCCCAGCTTTGACCTCATCTGCACGGGCATGTGCTTGTCGTCCGCGGTGTACCAGGTCCACACTGTGCCCTTGCCTTTCAGGGCCCCCGATGTCGGTTCGGCCTTTACGCGCAGGGTTTGAAATGTACCGGCGGGAACTTTCACCTGCTCATGCGCTTCCACTCGAATCGTCACTTCCGTCGTTTTACCGCCGTCGTTAATGGGAAAGGCATAACTGTTGCCTTCCTGAAGCGGCAGCGATGACAGGTAGTAAAAGCCGCTGACCACATCCGTCACGCATCCGGGGATATCGTTTTCTATGTGCTTGGTCTCGCCCGTCTTCAGGTTCTTCTCGTTCTCGACACTCTTGCCTCGTGAGTAGTCAAAACTCAGCTCCACTTGCCGCGCCCGAGAACCTTCTTCCGAGTGCTTCGAGACCCGAAGAGAGCAGAATCTACGCGGGTCGAAGAACGCGTCGAAATGATCACTCACCTTGTAAAGCGCATTCACGAATCCGGTGGAAGCTGCGGTGGCGATCACGTGCTGCTCAGCCCCGTCGGCTTGCAGCGCGACCTTCGCCGTGCCCGCGGTGAACATGTGCCATTCCACCGCGTACACATAGGCTTGGCCATCCGGGAAGTGATAGTTTGGGGGCGGCATGAGGATTTGCGCCGCGGGTGCCGCGCCGATTGTAGGAATGCTCTCCCGAGTCGATTGTGACCGCGCCTCCGGCTTCAGAAGCAACGGCAGGCAGCCCACCCCAGCCAGGGCCCATGCCAGTTTAATTGTCAGGAAACGCCCCATTTCGATCCGACCGATTCAGTATCCGCTAAGACGCTCTCTTCTCGTTGCAGTATGTCTTCGCACTCTTATCACGACAGCCACAACAACTTGATGATCAGCGCGGCCATGATCGCGACTGCACCCAGCGTGGCATTGTACTCCCGATGCTTCTTATACAAATCCCAGGAAAACTCCCCACGCCGCATACCGGGCGGAGCCCGGCCGGGTACCAACCTCGGGACCCGGCGGGCGTATTCGGCAAATTCCGGGAAGTGTAGCGCAAGAAACGCTTCCTCCGCACGAATCACGGGCAGATAAATCGCCAGCAACATCACCACCAGGACGGCAACGAACCACCAGCTTCTGGCTGCGAACGCAAACCCTGTAGCAATAATAAATGAGCCGAGGTACAGTGGGTTGCGCGTGTACGCATAAGGCCCGGTCATTGCCAGCCGCTCGTTTTTCTGAACATGACCCGAGGCCAGCGCGCGAATCAGCAAGCCGGGGATGATGAACATGGCGCCGACGACCAGGGACACTGCGATCGGCTCTGCAAGCCACATGTAGAGGGCGGCCACTGCAAAGCCCAAGGGCACGCGGCCCCGGCGCGCGATTTTTGACCAGCTAACCACGGCATCTCCTCAACAACTCTCGTGCTCCTGCAACAACCTGATCGGTGCTGATTTCAAAGAGGCCGGGGTCGGGCAGTGCGCTGCGTTTGTGGGTGGTGGTACTGACTGGGCTCCGCAGAACGACACTTCGAGTGCCAAACGGCCCGTTGCGCGCCGGATGGGTCGGGCCGAAGAGGGCCACGACCGGAACCCCCAATGCAGCGGCCATGTGCATCGGTCCAGTATCCCCACCGATGAAGAGCCGGGCGCGGCGGGTGAGAGAGATTAGTTCCGTGAGCGTGCACCCGACCGCTTCTGCCGCGCCTGCACTCGATGCTTCCACCGCCTGCGCCAGCTTTTCTTCCCCGGGTCCGAAGTTGACCAAAGACTTGAGGCCATCTGCGGCCAATTGCTTGGCCACTAGACCATATCGCTCGGCTGGCCATTGTTTGGCACCCCACCCGGCGCCGGGATTCAGCAGCGCAAAATCGGAAATACGTTCGCGCTGCAGCCAGTCCTCGCATTGCTTTTCCGAGGCTTGGTCACAAGGGAGTTCCGCAGCCGGTCTCTCCAGCGGCCTCCTGGCTACAGCCTCCGCGAGGGATAGAGCGTGCTCAACCACATGATTACCGCAGGTCATCACCTGACGCGTGTAAAACATGCTGGCAACGTTTTCGCGCGGTTGCATTGCTCCATATATCACTGGGGCCTTCGCCAATCGCGCCAGCAGCGCGGATCGTACCGCGCCCTGGAAATCCACCGCTGCTTCATATCGTGGAGCGCGAAGTTCGCTAAGGCTTGCGCCGATTCGCTCCCATGTCTGGGGAGAAAACAGTGAACTTCGCCAGTTCCTGGTATCGACCGTGTGAAGCTGGTCAACCAACGGTCGTCGCGGCGAGCGCGGGCCGGAACGGGGCTCCGGCAAAGTACACAACAACTCCGCCCAGCGTTCTTCTACCACCCATCCGATGATGGTTTCCGGCAAAGCCAATCGGAGCGCGTGGGCCGCCGGTAAAGCATGCAGAATGTCCCCCATGGAACCGAGGCGCACGATCAGCAACCGCCGGATTCCCAGCGGGCTCAAATGCTCGGAGGCAGGCGGGGATTGCATTCTCAGGTTAAGACTGCCGCGATCGAAGACGGCTACGAATGATCTCGCTCGCGGAGTGGTTCTTGGGGTCGCCTACGATTTCTACCCGGCCCCCATGCTCGGCGACCACATCTCGCTCGGGCACGCTGTCCGCGGTGTAGTCTGTGCCTTTGGCGTGAATATCGGGGCGGATTTCACGGATCAGCGCGCGCACGTCCGGCTCCGGAAATATGACGACCGCGTCCACAACTTCGAAAGCGGAAAGAAGTTCAGCGCGTTCGGCTGCCGGCATCAGCGGACGCTCTTCTCCCTTCAACGCGCGCACGGAATCATCCGAGTTGACAGCCACAATCAAGCGTCCTCCCAAAGCCTTGGCGGCGCGCAGATAACGCACGTGGCCCACGTGAAGCAGATCGAAACAACCGTTCGCCAGCGTAATGGACTCGCCCGCCTCGCGCCACTCGGCCGCTCGCCGCTTGAGCGCTTCCCAAGTCAGAATTTTGTCAGTCGTCATGAATGCTCAATGTGAACGTGTCACCGGCGGCGCCTGCGCGATGGCTTGCAGCAGCTCCCTCTGAGAGACCGTCGCCGTCCCCCGTTTCATCACCACCAGTCCTCCGGCATAGTTCGCCAGGTGGGCGGCTTCTTCTGTGCTGGCGCCGGCCGCAAAGGCAGCAGTGAAGGTAGCGATGACAGTGTCTCCGGCGCCGGTCACGTCAGCCACCTGGTCGGAGCCGAAGATGGGAATATCCACAGGCTTGTGCTTGCCGGAAAATGCCGCCATGCCATCGCGCCCGCGAGTAATGACCAGCGATCGCAGCTTCATGAGTGAACGAATCTCTTCGCCAGCCACGCACAATCGCTGCCAGTCATCGCCGATTCTTGTGTTGAGCGCCGCTTCCACTTCGGGCTCGTTGGGAGTCGCCGCAGCGATGCCAGCGTAGTGCAACATGCGGTAACGCGAATCGAGAACCACAGGGACACGATCAAGCCGGCCTCGCTCCCGGATAGCATTCAGGATCGCCGGACTCGCGGCTCCATATCCGTAATCTGAGACCAGCATTACGTCGGAAACACGTGCGTACTGCCGCGCGGCAAGAATCAGTTCACGCTTCAGATGAGGAGTTGGTTCATCCTCCGGTTCGCGATCCACTCGCACCACCTGCTGGCGCGCAGTGTGGGTCATACCCGCAAGAATCCGTGTTTTGGTAACGGTCGTGTAAGTTTTGTCCTTCAAAACGCCGGTGAGTGCGATGTGTTTATGGCGGAAGGCTTTGATCAGTAATCGTCCCGGTTCGTCGTCTCCCACCACCCCGACTGGGAGCACGTTGACTCCGAGATCCGCGAGATTACTGATGGCATTGGCGCCGCCTCCGGGCACCACGGTTCGCTCGCGATGCTTCAGGATCAACACCGGCGCTTCGCGCGAGACCCGCGAGATTTCCCCGTAGATGAATTCGTCCGCCACCAGATCACCGACCACAGTGACGGTGACATTGGGGAACGACTCGACAATCTTCCTTAAGCGATCGGATTCGTGGGGATGTTTTGCCATACTTGGCTGCAAACCGCCGCCGAGATCATGATGTTACAAAATGAATTCTCTCACGACTGCCGCTTTCGCTCGGCGATCAGGCGCAGCATGGTATCCACGGCGTCAGCTGCATCCACCAGTTGCATCTTGACAGCTACCACCGCCAGCGGAGCGAGGGAAGACAACAGTCCGCCCAGATTGATGGCATCTTTCTCGGTGGTGATGAAGCCGTCCGCACCGCTTTTCTCGCGCAGCCCCAGCAAATCACGGACGTCGCGCTGGTTGTAAGCATGGTGGTCGCCGAAAAAAGCCTCGGCAACTGGTTCGATTCCGGCGGTACGTAACTGCAAGACAAAGTTCTTGGGCCGGGCAATTCCACAAAAGACAATGGGGCGGCTTGCGACACTCTTTGGAAGGATGCCCCGGCGGACCCGCCAAATCAGCTTTCCTTTCACCGGAAACGACTCCGCCGAAGCGCCGCTCGTGAGCACTATCGCGTCGGCCCGAGCCAGAGACTGCAAAGGCTCACGCAGCCGTCCGGCAGGGAGCAGGCGGTCACGCGCATCTTCGGGCGTCACCAGCACAATGTCGAAGTCGCGAGCCAGAGCACGATGCTGGAAGCCGTCGTCGAGCAGGTGCAGTTGAGGGCCAAACTTATTCTCAGCCACGGCTCCAGCCTGGTACCGTTCTTCGCCTACGATGACGGGAACATCCAGCTGACGGCTAATCAGCAATGGCTCGTCGCCGAAATCGCGGGCTGAGCCGCCGGAATCTACCACCGCTACACCGCGCGATTGACGGCCGTATCCCCGAGACAAAACGTCAAACTTGATGCCGCGAGCCTTCAGCAATCCTCCGAGAAGTACGACAAACGGGGTCTTGCCGGAACCGCCCAATGATAGGTTCCCGACACTGACAACCGGCCCTGCCAGACTTTTCTGTTCGAGCGTACCCTGATCGTAGAATCGATTTCGCAGACTGACGCCTGCGCCGTAGATGGCGGCCAGGGGGTTCATGGTATGGCGCGGGCGCTTCGGCCCACGGGTGACGCCGCCTTGAGCAGTTCGCCAAGCGCGTCCGCCGTTCTTTGCGTCGCGCCGGTTTGAGAACGCAGAGCCTCGGCCCCGCGCCGGCCGAGTTCGGCACGGGCAGTCGGATTGGAAATCAGGTCCATGAAAACCTGGTGCAGATCGGCCGGACTCACGATTCGCACTGCATCCCGGCTCTGGAACAATCCCACAATGTCACGAAAGTTCTCGGTGTGCTCACCTACAACAATGGCCACGCCATGCTGCGCCGGCTCAATGATATTGTGCCCGCCGCGCGGCACCAGGCTTCCGCCGACGAAGGCAATGTCAGCCAGGGAGTAAAGCGCCGCCAATTCGCCGATGCTATCCGCCAGCAGCACCCCGCCGGAAAGCTCGTCTCCATTCCACAGTGAACGCCTCCAAAAACGGATTCCCAGCGACTCCAGTAAACGTGTCACCTCGGCAAATCGTTCCGGATGCCGCGGCGCCAGAACCATCACCGCCTGCGGATGGGCAGCCAAGATACTTTCGAAAGCACGCAGTAGCAAAGGTTCTTCACCTTCCACCGTGCTGCCGCCGACGATCACCGGACCCGCATCTCGGAGAGCTGCCCGCAGACTCTCGACGACAGGCAGCATCGAGGGCGGGGGTACGTCGAATTTCAGGTTGCCGCTCACCCGCACTCGCCCGGTCGGCGCTCCGATGGCTCGCAGCCGGCTGGCATCCTCCCCGGTCTGTGCGAGAAACAGATCAACCGCCTGCAAGACTCCGGTCAGCAAGAAACGCCACCGTCGGTAGCGCGGAAACGATCGATCGGAGATGCGCGCATTGACCACCGCGATTCGCGCGCCACTGGCGTCTGCCAACCGCAAGAAATTCGGCCAGAATTCGGTTTCGGCAATCACGATCAATACCGGATGCAGCCAGCGCAGGTAAGGCCGGATCGCGAAGCCGAAATCCATCGGAAAGTAAAAGACATTTTCTTCGCCGAAATGTTTGCCCGCCAACCTTTGCCCAGTATCGGTTGTGGTCGAAATAACCGCCCGGTGCTTGGGGTAACGCTGCCGCAGTTCAGACACTAATCCGCTCACTGCCAGCACTTCGCCGACCGAGACCGCGTGAATCCAGATCACCGGCCGAACTGGCTGCGATGCGAGCCGCCTCGGGACCCGCCCCAGCCGCGAACCTAACCCCGCATGATATTTGCCGTGGCGCGTCATCTGCCACAGCCAGTACGGAAGGGTAACAAGCAGCCCGGCCGCCAACAGCGCGCTGTAGAGCAGATACATGCAGGAAGGGACATTCTAACTGCACACCGGCCATGCGGGCACCGCTTCCTGCGACGGACGCATCCTATAATTAACGCCATGTTGAGTTGCGCTAAGCGTGCTTCCTACTTCCGCTTGACTCTCGCGTCGGCGCTGTTCCTATTGGCTACCATTTGCCTGGCAGGAAAACACTTCGTCATGCCGACACCGCAGGCGGCCAGGACATATCCTGCGCATGACGAGCATTCTGATGAAAAGGTTACTCTGGGCCTCGATCCCTATGACATGGCCGACAAGGCCAGCATCTTTTCGGTTCGCTACAACGAAGTCGGCTTCGTGCCGATTTTTGTCGTCATCACGAATGACGGCGACCAACCCGTGTCGCTGACTGACGTCACGGCGGAACTGGTCACGGTCGATCGAACCAAGATTCCGCCGGCCACCGAAGACGATATCTACCGGCGCATCACCCGCCCGCCCACCAGCGGACCTTCAACCAGCCCGTTGCCCTGGCCCAAGAAAAAAGGCGGCGTGGCCAAAGACGCTCAGGATGAGATCCAGAACTCACAGTTTGCCGCCCGCGCAGTCGAACCCCACAGCACGCAATGCGGATTCATGTTTTTCGACGTCTCTGGAATTTCGACACCGTTGGCCGGCGCGCACTTCTATCTGAACCGTGTGCTCGACTCGAAGGGTCACGAACTGATGTATTTCGATGTGCCTCTGGAGAAGTATCTGAGCGCACCCAGCAAGCCGTAGCAGTCCAACGAACCTCTATAATCGCTGGTTATGGCCACTACGCCTGAGATCTCAGCCGCGGCTCACGCGAAGTACGAGCCGGTCATTGGCCTCGAGGTTCACGTCCAGCTCCTGACCGTAACCAAGATCTTTTGCTCCTGCTCGGCACGTTTCGGCGCTCCACCCAACACCAGCGTTTGCCCGGTGTGTTTGGGCCTCCCGGGAGCACTCCCCGTACTGAACAGAAAAGCAGTGGAGTTCGCAGTACTGGCGGCGATGGCATTGAATTGCCGCGTCAATCGGACTTCGATCTTCGCCCGCAAGAATTATTTCTATCCTGACTTGCCCAAGGGCTACCAGATTTCGCAATATGACAAGCCGCTGGCCGAGTTTGGTGCGATCGACATCACCTCCAGCGGCGGCCAGAAGAAAATCGGCATTACCCGTCTCCATCTGGAAGAAGACGCCGGCAAGAGCCTGCACGAAGGTTTTCCTGATTCCGCCGAGAAGACCGCCATCGACCTCAACCGCAGCGGCGTGCCGCTGATCGAAATCGTCAGCGAGCCGGAACTTGCCTCACCGGACGAGGCCCATGAATATCTCACGCGGATGAAGGAGATCATTCTGTACACCGGAGTCAGCGATTGCAACATGGAAGAAGGCTCTCTGCGCTGCGATGCCAATGTCAGCGTGCGCCCGCGCGGACAGACGCAATTCGGCACCAAGACCGAAATCAAGAACGTCAATTCTTTTCGTTTCATTCGCGACGCGCTGGAATATGAAATCGGACGCCAGGTCGGCGTTCTCGAGTCGGGCCGCAAGATCACGCAGGAGACCCGGCTTTACAACTCTTCCGAAGGCAAAACCTACAGCATGCGGTCCAAGGAAGAAGCACACGACTATCGCTATTTTCCTGAACCTGACTTGTTGCCCCTGGTGGTGGATGAGAAGTGGCAGGCGGAGATTCGCCGCAGCCTGCCGGAATTGCCGGAAGCCCGACGGAGGCGCATGGTCGCCGACTACGGCATCACCGACTACGATGCCGGAGTGCTCACCTCATCAAAGACACTGGCGGCCGAATTCGAACTCGCCGCGAAGGCTGCGAAGAATCCCAAGCGTGTGGCTAATCTGGTGCAAAGCGAGTTGTTGGGGCGGCTGAAAGCTAAAGGCTTGGAAATCGCAAACTCACCCATCTCGATGAAGGGTGTGGCAATGTCCGCTGATTTGATCGAAAGCGGCGCGATTTCGGGCAAGATGCTCAAAGACTTGTACGATCTGTGCTTCGAGCGCAACCAGGATTTTCCCGCCGTTTACGAAAAAGAGAAGCCACAGCAAATCACCGACACGGCCACGATCGAGAGGATCATCGACGAAATCGTCGCCGCCAACCCCAAACAGCTCGAGCAGTATCAAGCCGGCAAGAAGACCGTCATAGGCTTCTTCGTAGGCCAGGTGATGAAGGCCTCCAAGGGCCAGGCTAATCCCCAGATGGTGAATGAGTTGCTGACAAGAAAACTTGAACCGAAGCGGTAAGTCGGAATCGAATAGGTGTCCCTTTCCCGGACAAATGCATGGAAATCAAAAATATCGATGCCTTCCTCGAATATCTGGACAAAGTCCACCAACGCACCCTCCGCGTGGTTCGCTGCATTCCGCCCGACAAGCTTGACTGGTCGCATGCTCCAGGCAAGTTCACGCTGGGAGATCTGGTTCGGCATATCGCGGCCGTCAACCGGTACATGTTCGCCGAGAATGTGCAGGGCAGGCCCAGCCGCTATCCGGGCTGCGGAAAAGAACTGGCCGATGGCTACGATCAGGTGGTGCAGTTCATGCAGCGCATGCATCACGAGTCAGTCGAGATCTTTTCCCGGCTCAGTCCCGACGACCTGAATCGCAAGTGCGAGACCCCCGGAGGAGCATCCATCACCGCCTGGAAATGGCTGCGCTCCATGGTTGAACATGAGATCCACCACCGAGGCCAAATCTACCTCTATCTCGCCATGCTCGGAGTCGCCACACCTCCGCTCTACGGCCTTACTTCTGAGCAAGTTAAGGAGCGCAGCGTGACCGCGGAGTGACCCTCCGGCCAATGCCTTCCGTCACCTAAGAAGCTGGGCTTCCGCCCGTTAACATTGGCCTATGAAGAGATGGAAGTGGGACCGCATTATCAGCGTCGCCACGCTGGCCAGTTCGCTCATCGCTCTTGTGCTGGTGCTGAAGAAACCGCATCCGGTTGCGCCGCCGATGCCGGCTGCGATCGCTGCCGCAAAGGCCGAATCCTTTCAGGAAAAAGTCGAGCAGTTCGAGCAGCCGAAGCAGCCGGGTCAAGTTCCGGCTGAAGTTCACCTCAGCTCAGACGAAATCAGCGCCGCGCTCGCCCAGGCCGCTGGAATGATTCCGGCCACCCAACCTCAGTCGCAGCTTCCCGTGACGGCGAGCCCAGGCCTTCCCAGCGCGCCGCCGGCATCCGCTGACGCCGCCTTCGGCCCCGGTCAGCCCGAGGTAAAGGATTACCAGGTCAACTTCGATGGTGATGTTGCTCGCGGTCAGTTTGTGACCCAGATCGGCGGCAAAGACGTATATGTCACGCTCGCCGGACACCTTGGCTCCAAGGACGGTTACGCCACATTCGATCCCACGGAGTTCAAGGTAGGTGACCTCAGCATTCCCGTCTCGCTAGTGAACGATGCCTTGCAGAAACGCCTCACCGAACAGCGCGATCGCCTGAAACTGCCCGACAACGTGGACGGAATAAAGGTGGAAAACGGCGAATTGGTGATGACCGGCAAATAAACCCGATTCACTCTCCCGTTGTGCCTTGAAACAACGCGTAGAGTTGGTTCCCTATCACGCGGTACACCACGAAAGCAGTACCCGCATCGGAAACCTGGCGGAAGAGCAACTCGCCGCGCCCATCGCCATCGACGTCGACAGCGTCAATCAACTCTATTTGCGGGATCACATCAAGATGGCTGGTGTCGGTCACACTCGAAAATACTTTGTGAAAGTCGGCATTGGAGTCCTGCCGGGCTACCACGGTCACCATGTATTGCGGTCCACTTGTTTCATTCTCTTTCGGATTCTGGGGAAGATGCGCTTTTGCGCTCAGGATCAGCACCGGCTCGTTGCTGCTGTTGAGATCGAAAACATGCAGCTGTACCTCTTCGAAGTCCGGCTGCGGAGGCTTGCTGGCGGCCGGCTTCCGCGACCCCGGATTCTTCGCAGGCTCGGACGCCTGAATAGTCTGCCCGGCCAGTAGCCTCGCACGGCCGCGGACTTCATCCGTGGCCATTGCCAGCAGCTTCGTGCGATATTGCTGCTCCTCCTCCGGTTTCATGGAATAACTGTAAGGACGCGGTTCGGGTCCGTCGTCTGCTGAGATGGCTGGAAATACTTGTGCCTGCGGCGAAGCGGCAGCCGGTTGGGGTGAACTCTTGTGTTTCGCCTCACCGACGGGCGTCGTGCTTAACGGTTCCGGCGGCTTCGGCGCGGGCCTCCCGCGTTTTAGCGCGGGTGCGTCCTTGTCCGGCTCAGCCGCCGCTGGCGGCTCAGGCTTTGCCTGTTCCGGTGGCGATGGTGCCGCCGGCGGCGGTGCGCTCGGAGGTCCGGGTTGCGACGGTGCCGGCGCATTTGAGGGCGTGGAAGCTGCGGGAGTAGCTTCCGGGGCCTTTGGCTTGGCGGTCCCCTCATGCCGCAGCACCGGCGGCCCTTCGTCGTCGTTCAGGCCGCGCGGTACCGATGATGTCTCCTTGCTGGCAGATTTCGGCCGGATGGCGCTGGCCGGCAGCCAGGTCCCCTCTCCGATCCACTGATGCGTATCCGGCTTCTCGAGTACGCTCTTGACGGTGAACAGTCCTTGCGAAACCCCGGTGCGAACCCCTTCGTAGACCGTGTCGCCCCATAGCGCCATAGGCACCGGAGAAGCTTTGTACGCGCCGGCGTCGAAATATTGACCGTCGATCAAAATCGTAATGGGGATAAGCCGGGCCTTCCCATTGCTCATCTCGATCAGTCCTAGAGCGCGCGGTCCGGGGTTGGCCTTAGCGCCGCGGGAAGTCTGCGCCGCCATACTCGGAGCCGTCATCAAAGCCAGGATGGCTGAGATGACGAACTGCCCAGCTGTGCGGTATAACCTTGATCGAGAGGGAGAGATTGCCATGGATATCAATGATAAAGCCCCGGAGTTTACTTTGCCTGACCAGAATGGCGACAGCGTCCAGCTAAAGAGTTTTCGCGGGAAATATGTGGTGCTCTATTTCTACCCGCGAGCTGACACTCCGGGGTGCACCATCGAGGCGTGCAGCTTCCGCGATTCCTACAAGAAAGTCGAGAAAGCGGGAGCCGTGGTGCTGGGCGTGTCTCCTGACGAGCCCAAAGCGTTGAAGAAGTTTGAAGATAAATTCGGCCTGCCCTTTACCCTGCTGGGCGACGCGGACAAGAAAGTCTGCAACGCATATGGCGTGATCCAGGAAAAGAATATGTACGGGAAAAAGGTCATGGGCGTGGCACGCACTACGTTCATCATTGGGCCGGATGGTAAGATCAAGCACATTTTCCGGAAGGTGAAACCGGAAGGCCACGCCGACGAAGTGCTGGCGTGGTTGAAGGAAGCAGCCAAAGGCGCCGCGTAGGTGGGTAGCGGTTGCAGATGGCGACTTTGACCATTCCCTCGAAACGCCTGCGCACGGCGCTGCCGCGCGAGTTTTACGACCGTGACCCACGGCGAGTGTGCCGCGAATTGTTGGGCAAAGTGCTGGTTCGTAATGCGCCTCCGACGTATCTTGCCGCGCGCATCGTCGAAGTTGAAGCGTATTTTGGCAAGAGTGACGGTGCAGCACATTCCTTTGCCGGGCGTACTGCGCGCAATGCCGTGCTGTTCGGACCCTCTGGCTACGCCTACGTTTATTTCATCTATGGCAATCACTACTGCTTGAACGTATCCTGCTTGCCGGATGGCGTTGCGGGCGGAATTCTGTTCCGAGCGGCGGAACCGCTGGTGGGAATCGAGGCCATGGCCAAGGCCCGCGGATTGGAGCTGAACGGTACGCGTAACCTGCACAATCTCACGAGCGGGCCTGGCCGATTGGCGGAGGCTTTTGAGATCACCCGCGAGCGTGACAACGGCAAAGACCTGGCCTCGGCGAAATCCGACTTGTTCATTGCAGACGACGGCTATCGCGTGAGCAAGGCTCTCACGACGCCGCGGATTGGCATCACCAAAGCTGCTGGGCGTCTCTGGCGATATGTGATCGCTGGAAATGCTTTTGTGTCAGGGCCGAAGAGTTTGCGCTCGTAACAAGTTTGAGGCGATAAGTCGTCGAATCTGACCTTCGCCAGGCTGAAACCAAACGGGTCTGAGGTCGTCTATACGAACTGTATGCATGCGGAGAGAGCCATGAATGTCGAAACCAAAGGCGAGACCAAGACCGCAAACAACGTCAAGCAGGCCGTGCCGTTTTTCCGGGTCTCGAATATCGAAGAGTCCGTCAGGTTTTACGTCGACGGTCTGGGCTTCGAGATGACCAAGAAATGGACACCTGAAGGAAAGCTCCGCTGGTGCTGGCTTCAGCTCGGCGATGCGGCACTGATGCTGCAGGAGTTCCGTAAGGAGGGACTCGATTCATGGACGCCCGAAGGTAAGGTAGGCGTGGGCGTATCGATCTGCTTTCAGTGTGAAGACGCACTGGCTATCTATCGCGAGGTCACCTCACGCGGGATCAAAGCTTCGCGCCCCTTTGTCGGTAACGGCATGTGGGTGACGTCCGTACCGGATCCGGATGGCTACAGAATCGAGTTCTCGAGTTACACCGACGTGCCGGAGGAAACGGTGCTTTCGGAGTAGCTGCTCCGCGATTGACTCGTGACGCGGAAAGCCTTACGCTTGTCCCTAGCGCGAAGGGCGCATCCAGTCCGCGGAAAGGGCCGTGCCCACCTTTGGTTGACAATTCGCAGGATACGATCCTACTTTTAGCCTGACTCGGGCGGACTCCAGGCGCATTCACGAAAGGAAGATCGTATGGATGCCGAAAAGCTACCTGTTCGCCCCAGCCTGGAGCAGTACCGCAAACAAGCCAAAGAACTCCTCAAAGCCTGCAAATCAGGCGATTCCGATTCGCTTCAGCGAGTCAAACGATACCATCCCCATCCAAGCAAACTCACCGACTCTAGAACTCCAAGCGCCAAACTCTCTCTTGCCGATGCTCAGTTGGTCATCGCTCGGGAACACGCTTTCGAGAGTTGGCCGAAGTTCGCCAAATTCATTGAAGCCCTGACTCGCGAAAGCTCTCCCGTCTCACAATTCGAACTCGCCGCGGATGCGATTGTTGCGGGTGACGCAATCACACTCAAGCGGTTACTTCGTGAAAATCCGGCGTTGATTGAAGCGCGTTCGACACGCTTGCATCGGGCCACCCTTCTCCACTATCTCGGCGCGAATGGTTTCGAAGATTACCGCCAGAAATCTCCCAGAAATGCCGTTGAAATTGCGGAGTTACTCTTGAGCGCAGGCTCCGAAGTCGACGCCCTTGCGGACGCCTACGGCAAGGCAACTACTTTGGGTTTGGTGGCAAGCAGCATCCATCCGAAACAGGCCGGTGTGCAAATCGCGTTGCTTCACACGCTGCTGGAAGCCGGCGCATCCGTCGATGGCGTCGGCGGGTGGAACCCCCTGATCGGAGCGCTGCGCAACGGGCGCGGTGAGGCCGCGGAGTTTCTCGCCGGGCGCGGCGCGCTCCTGGACGTTGAGGGAGCGGCGGGAGTCGGGCGACTCGATGTGGTCACAAGTTGCTTCAACGAGAACGGCAGTCTGAAAGCTGATTCGACAACCGCACAGATGGAATCAGGTTTCCTGTGGGCATGTGAATATGGCCGAAACGACGTCGTCGAATTTCTGCTACAGCGGGGCGTAGATTTGCGCACGCAAGCCAATACCGGAATGACCGGACTGCATTGGGCGGTTGTTGGTGCCCGCCTGGCAACCGTCAAGCTGCTCCTGAAACAGGGAGCGCCCATCGCAGAAACGAACAAGTACGGTGGCACAGCTCTCGGGCAAGCCCTCTGGTCTGCAACGAACGGAGACCAGGGAATTGATTATGTCCCGATTATCGATACGCTCATCGAAGCGGGTGCAACAATTGAACCCGGTTCTCTCGCCTGGCTGGCGCGGCAACCCGGCTCTGCCTCGACAAATGCGCCGCTTGAAGCATTGCTCCGGCGGCATGGTGCTGACTCCTGAGTATTTACGCTGGCGGGAGCAGGATATTGTCGATGAGCCGGGTCTCGCCCACCAGGGCTGCAACCGCGACCAGAGCCGCGCTCCGAATGTCCGAAATGGGGTCAAGCGTGTCTGGGTCGACAATCTCCAGATAGTCCAGGCGGGCGGCGGGCTCCGTCGCCAACGCTCGCTTTCCGGCGCGCACCAGCGCGTCGGCATTCCGTTCACCTTGATCAAAGCCTTTTCTCACTTCGCCAAGCGCGTGATACAGAACCCGCGCTGACTTTCGATCCTGCGGACTGAGGTAGGCGTTGCGCGAACTCATGGCCAGGCCATCCGCCTCACGCACGATTGGCTCGACGACAATTTGAACCGGAAGATTCAGATCACGAACCATGCGTCGGATGATGGCACACTGGGCCGCATCTTTTTGCCCGAAGAACGCCAGCTCTGGTTCGACGATGTGGAACAGCTTCGCCACCACCGTCGTAACTCCACGAAAATGCCCGGGGCGGGACCTGCCGCACAGCTTTTCGCTCATGCCTTCAACTGTCACATATGTGAGAGCGCCCTTCGGATACATGTCATCGACCGAGGGCGCGAATACAATGTCCACCTGCTCACGTTCCAACAGCTCACGATCCCGATTAAAGGTGCGCGGATATTTGGCCAGGTCTTCTCTGGGTCCGAACTGCAGAGGATTGACGAAGATGGAGACTACAACCGTATGACACTGTTTGCGGGCGGCTCGCACCAGCGACAAGTGCCCTTCATGCAGCGCCCCCATGGTGGGCACGAACCCCACACGGCGGTCCTGAGATATAAGAACACGCGCTTTCCTCATCTCCTCGATGCTTTCGCAAATCCTCATGGTAAGTACGTGGTCACGCAGAGGGAACCCAATTGATAACCACATTTAGACTTTCAAGCGTTCCGGCGACCAATGCCCGGTTTCTGCGCAATTGTGCCTTGTCCGCATCCGACGAGCCTGCCGGAGCGCTTTCCGCCACTGCTACCACTCGTCCGTAGGGCCAGGCGGAGGATGGTAACTCGCCGAGGGTAGCCAGCAACTGATCGGGAGTCAGAATTTTCTGTTCATTGTTGGCAGGGTCCAGCAGGCCGACGCCATCCACGCGGACGATCAAATAAGGATTCTTCCAGTTCTTCATGTCCCGCACGGCGCTGATTTTCTGCGCGTCGGCGGGAGGTAAGGCTTCGATGCGCAGCAGCGGGTTGGTCTGCGGGGTCGAGTTCCCCAAGGGCCCAGACCTGGAGCAACCGGCAAGCACGAAGAGACCGATCGCCAGCGGAATCAAAGCGCGACGTTTCATCTCGCAATTTTATCGCTGCAGCCCGCGTTTCCGTTCCAACACCGTTTCCAGCGCCTGTTGCGTTTCCTTTGGCAAATGGTACGATTCGCTGTCAGCCGGATACTGTCGCGCCATCACATCGGCGCGAAATGCCTGCACCGCGTCGGTGATCAGTGCTGCGGCATCACCGTAACGGCGTACAAACTTGGCTGCGGGAGAGAAAGTCAAATTCAGGATGTCGTGGATCACCAGCACCTGACCATCGCACTCCGGCCCGGCGCCGATGCCAATGGTCGGAGTGGCAACCTCGGCCGTGATCATGGCAGCAACCTCGCGCGGAATGCCTTCCAGATAAATGCAGGCCACGCCCGCGCGATCGAGGGCCACAGCATCTCGCATCAGCTGTTCAATCGCGCTGAGCGACTTGCCCTGCACCTTGTACCCGCTCATGACATTCACCGACTGCGGCGTCAGCCCGATGTGGCCGGCCACCGGAATCTCGGCGTCAATGATGCGGCGGATCAGGTCGGCACGTTTCTCGCCGCCTTCCATCTTCACCGCTTCCGCTCCGCCTTCTTTTACAAAGCGAGTCGCATTCTTGACGGCCTCATCGGCGCTAACATGGTATGACCCATAGGGCATGTCGGCGATCAGGAATGCGTGTTTCACGCCCCGGTGAACGGCCCGGGTGTGATGCAGCATTTCGTCGACGGTGACCGAGAGAGTGTTTTCGTAGCCCAGCATGGTCTGCGCGAGCGAATCCCCGACCAGGATAATGTCGATGCCCGCTTCATCCACCAGGCGCGACGTTGCGTAATCGTAGGCCGTAAGGCAGGTAATGGGTTGGTGTTGGAGTTTCTTTTCGCGAAGCGAAGCTACTGTGATTTTCTGGCGAGGTTCGCCAACCGGTGTGATACTCACAATGTCCTCCAGTGCCCCTCCGGCTTCGCCGGATAGAGCCTGTGTAATGCTGAGGGTATTGTAGTCGGTTGGACGAGGCCGTGGCTAGATGCTCAAGGTATCACAGCACAATCAATAAGTTAGCTCGGGAAAGCCGCCGGACAGCAATGGGTAAGACAGTTGTTTCATGTCTTACATTATAGTAAGATCGTAACCATGAAAGCTTACCGCACGGTCATCAGTTCCAAAGGTCAAGTCGTGATTCCCGCAGAGTTGCGGGAACAGTTTGGATTGTCGAAAGGTACATTGGCGACTTGGAGCGAGGAGCCCGGACGTCTGGTTCTCACCCCCATGACCGAACGCCAGCTCGACCAGATTATGGGTTTCCTCAAGCCAAAACCGGGGGAACTGTCAATGTTTGAAGAATCTTTTGCAGAGCGAGAGCGCGAACGCAGACGCGAGAAATCATGACGCCGCATGCGCAAACAAGCGGTCGGCGATACGTGCTGGATGCCAACGCGCTCATCAGCTTCGTCGAGCACCGCCGCGTTGCCGCAGAAAAAGTTCGGGATTTGCTGGCCGAAGCTCTCCGTCAAGATGTGCCATTGTTGATGTCGGCGGTGAATTGGGGCGAGGTTCTTTACATCGTATGGAGGCGTCACGGCGAACTGAAAGCAAGAATTGCCGAAGGGACGCTCCAGCAATTGCCAATCGTCGTGATGAGCGCGGACCAACTTAGAGCCTCCCGCGCCGCCGCCCTTAAACATAAGCACAGTCTGGGCTACGCAGACGCTTTCGCTGCAGAACTCGCCATTGAGCGCAGTGCTTGGCTGGTCACCGCCGACCCCGACTTTCGCAAAGTGGGGAAGGCGTTGTCGGTCTATTCGCTGCCGCGGCTTGAGAGGTAGGGAACCGCAACAACTCTGACCTACGCGCTGGCCGCTTCTTCTCTTCCCAGCGGCAGGAAATACTGCGTCCCCTTGATGGGCGCGGAAACCTTCCGCAGCAACTCTTGCAAGTCCTGGTTGCGCTCCACGAAGTCAATCTCAGAGGTATTGACGATCAGCAGATCAGACGATGTGTAGTGAAAAAAGAAGTGCTCATAGGCCTTGATCACTTCTTCCACATATTCCTCGTTGATCGCTTTTTCTCCCGGTGCATTCTTCTTCTTGAGGCGCCTTTTCAGCACCTCCGGCGTGGCCTGCAAATAAATCACGAGGTCGGGTGTTGGCAACTGCTCGCGAAAATAGTTGTAATAGCGATTGTAGGTGTCGAGTTCCTGGTCGGTCAGATTAAGGCAGGCGAACAGCTTGTCTTTTTCAAAGATAAAGTCGGCGACCACCATTTTTTGCGAGCTGGCACCCAGATCGAGCCCTTGCAGCTGCTCGAAGCGGCGAATCAAGAAGGCGAACTGCGCCTGGAACCCTGCGCCTCGCTCGCCTTCATAAAAAGGGCGCAGAAAGGGATTGTCTTCGACTTCCATCACTATCTGAGCGTTGAGGCGCTCAGCTAGAACCCGCGCCAATGTACTCTTTCCGACGCGTATCGGACCTTCCACTGCAATGTAGCGGGGAAGCTCGAAAAGCTTGGCCATGGGATTTTGAGGACCGCTGCTTCGCATGGCAGCATAACGCGACTAGGCGCGGCTGGCAATTGAGGAAAAGGTTAACCCCGTTTCTCTGTGACTTCGTGACTCTGTTCTGTGGTGAAATGACTTGGGCGCGGTTTACAATCGGCGCCATGCTTGGCGTTCTTGCGAGTGCGGCTGGGTTGGCGTTGGCCACATCCGCCGGTTACCAATCCATGGCTCCTGCCGGCCAATGGTACGGCCGAACCTTCACCGGATTGCCGGCGGGTTCAAAGAAGCTAGCCCTTACCTATGACGACGGGCCTAACGATCCCCACACTCTGCGCCTTCTGGAAGTCCTGGCGAAGCATAACGTTCACGCCACTTTTTTTCTGATCGGCCGCTACGTGAAAGAACGGCCTGACATCGCACGCGAAATCGCCCAAGCTGGCCACGCGATCGGCAACCACACTTTCAATCATCCCAATCTGATCTTCGCCTCACCCCGGCAGACCCGCACTGAACTGCAACAATGCCAGCAGGCGCTGTACGACGCTGTTGGGCGGCATTTCACGCTATTCCGGCCGCCTTTCGGAGGACGCAGGCCGGGGACCTTGCAACTGGCCCGAAATCTCGGTCTGGAGCCCATCATGTGGAACGTGATGGGGTGGGACTGGAGCGGAAGGTCAGCGGACTACGTCGAACAAAAGGTCCACAAACACACTCGTGGCGGCGACGTAATTTTGCTCCATGACGGCGGCCACTCGGCCTTCGGAGCCGATCGCTCTCAAACTGTGCTGGCTACTGCCCGGTTGATCGCCCGGTATAGATCCGAAGGCCACGAACTCCTGAGAATCCCGGAGATGATTGCCGAAGCGAGAGCATAGCTCTGAGGTGGCGGTTGATACCTGGAACGGCAAGCGGGATGCAAAATCCGGGGTTTCGCTGTCTAGAGTGTCGCCCTTGCGTCTAACCTCCGTGAGCTTTGGAGGAGATCTTGATGTTTAGGACATATTTGGCTGCCTTGCTGATGTTGCCTGCCGTGCTGCTGGCCCAATCCATCCCGGTCACCACTGCCCAGTATGACAATGCGCGTACGGGAGCGAACGTAAGCGAGACGGTTCTCACGCCTCAAAACGTGAACTCGAATCAATTCGGAAAGCGGTTCGCACTCTCCGTGGACGGCGACGTGTACGCACAGCCGCTTTACGTGCCGGGGGTTGAGATACCGGGCAAAGGCACCCACGACGTAGTCTTCATCGCCACCGAACACGACACCGTCTACGCTTTCGACGCTCAGGGCAACCCTTCAGCTCCGCTATGGCAAGCCAGCTTTCTAACCGCGGATGGCACTATTTCCACTGTTCCGGGCCAGGACGTCGAGTGCCCTTTCATCAAACCTGAGATCGGGATCACTTCGACGCCAGTCATTGATCTGAAAACAGGTACGCTCTACGTGCTAGCCAGAAGCCGGGAATACAAAGCCACGCTGCGAGGCTACGACTACGTACAGAGGTTGCATGCGCTCGCCATTACCACCGGTGCGGAGAAAATGAGTTCAGTGGTGATCGATGCCTCAGTACCAGGACGTGGGACCGGCAGTGCCGGGGGCCAGATTCGTTTTAACCCGCTGCGTGAGAACCCCCGCGCTGCATTGCTGCTGGTTAACGGTCTGGTTTACCTGACTTGGGCATCTTCCTGCGATGTCGGGCCCTACCACGGCTGGGTGATGGCCTACGACGCCCTGACATTGGAACAGAAAGGCGCACTCAATGTGTCGCCCGATGCGGGTGAGGGCGGTATTTGGGCGGGAGACAGTGGTCCTGCGGCCGACGCCGCCGGCAGCGTATTCGTAGCCACGGGGAACGGCAAATTCGACGCAGCTTCCGCCGGTGGCCGCGACTACGGAGACAGTGTCCTCAAACTGGCTCTCAGCAACCAAGGCTTTGCCCTTCAGGATTTCTTCACTCCCTTCAATCAGCAGGAGTTGAATGACAACGACGCTGATCTGGGATCGGGCGGCCCGGTCCTGCTTCCCGACCAGCCCGGGCCACATTCGCACTTATTGGTTCTGGCTGGGAAGGGTGGAGTCATCTACCTTCTAGACCGCGATCGCCTGGGGAAATACGGGCCGACCACAAAGGCTGGCCCGGTGCAAACCATCACCGCGACCGCCGATGCGTACGGCGCCATGGCATATTGGAATCAACATCTGTATTTTCTTTGCAGCCGTGATCACCTGCGGGACTTCGTGGTAGAGCATGGACAACTCATACTCAAGGCTGTGGCCCAAGGCGCTAAGTTCTCGGATCCAGGGGCAACTCCCACCGTGTCAAGCAATGGATCGAAGAACGGAATTGTTTGGGTGATCGCGACCAAGACATGGAACGGAGGCGACCGCGCCGCGGTGCTCCACGCTTACGATGCGGCAACTTTGCATGAAATCTACAGCAGCGATGAAAATAGCGGACGTGACGGCGCAGGCAAAGCTCTGCGATTTACTGTTCCCACAGTCGCGAATGGGCGGGTATACATTGGCGCCAAGGGTGAAGTAGACGTCTACGGTGTGTCGACTCCAGGCCGCTAGCGTGCCGTCGCGTTCGCCAGCGCAAAGGCCTGCTTCGCTGCGGCAATGGTCTTCTGAATGTCTTCCTCGGTATGCGCAGCGCTCAAGAACGCTGCTTCGAATTGCGAAGGCGGCAGATATATTCCGTTGTCCAGCATGGAACGGAAAAAACGCGCAAAGGCCTCAGTGTCGGACTTTGCTGCCGACGTCCAGTTGGTCACCGGGCCAGCCTGGAAGAACCATGTAAACATCGAACCCACGCGATTGTGGCAGAACGGGACCCCGGCGTCGGTCGCCGCAGCTGCGATTCCCGCCACCAGGTCACCACTAAGCTTCTCCAGCCGCGAGTAGATTTCCTGCTTGTGTTCGCGCAGATGACGCAATGTCGCGAGACCAGCGGCCATGGTCACCGGGTTTCCCGACAACGTTCCGGCTTGATACATCGGTCCCAGCGGCGCGACCAGATCCATGATGTCCGACGGGCCTCCATAAGCTCCGACCGGCAGGCCTCCTCCGATGATCTTACCCAGCGTCGTCAAGTCGGGCTGGATGCCGTAGAGCTCTTGAGCGCCTCCGAAGGCCACGCGGAATCCGGTCATCACTTCGTCGAAAATCAAAACGGTCTTTTCCTGTTGCGTCATCAACCGGAGCGCCGCCAGATACTCGCCCGAGGCCGGTACACAACCCATGTTCCCCACCACCGGCTCCACAATCACACACGCAATCTGGTGCTTGAACTTCTTGAATGCCTCCTCCAGTGGATGCACTTCCCCGAAGGGCAGTGCCAGTGTGAATTGTGCAAACTCCTCCGGAACGCCTGCCGAGCCGGGAATGCCGAGCGTGGCCACTCCCGACCCGGCTTTCACCAGCAGGGCGTCCGCATGCCCATGGTAGCAACCTTCAAACTTAATCACATACTTGCGCTTGGTGTAGGCCCGGGCCAGGCGGATGGCGGACATGGTGGCCTCGGTGCCGGAATTGACGAATCGCACTTTTTGAACGTGGGGAAACGCCGAGATCACAACCTCTGCCAAGTCCGCCTCACTGGGTGTTGAGGCGCCAAAGCTGGTGCCATTGCGCGCCGCGTTTAATACTGCCTCCACCACCTCTGGCGCGGAATGCCCAAGAATCAGGGGTCCCCAGGAACCGACGTAGTCAATGTATTCGTTGGCGTCGGCGTCAAAAATATGCGAGCCTTCGCCGCGCAGAATAAAGGGGGCATCTCCGCCCACCGCGCGGAAGGCGCGAACCGGAGAATTGACGCCGCCTGGAATCATTTTTTCGGCGCGTTTTTGCAACGCACGGGAAATCTCCGTCTTGCGGGTCATGGGTTACCTTGAACGGCTGGCAAACATGTTAACAGGGCAACTGAGAGCCCTCGTCATGGATGTAAAAGAACGCGGGTTGGCAAGAACCGGCCAGTGCCAAACAGGTAAGGGAATTCACCGGAATTTTACAATTCAGCAACAGTGCTGAAATACGTGGCCTGTAGGCTTGATCTCATTCACGCCCTTCTAACCGGGAGGGTCTTAGGGACGGCTTCGGGGGGCTCCGAGCCGTCCTCGTTTTTTGATGGGTCTAATCTTCACTTTCGATCCTCGCCGGGTTCAATCCTGCCTCCGGCTTACTTCAAGTAGGAACGGATGATATCGACCAGTTCATCGGCAGCCAGGGCTTGCTCGGATGTCGGCTTTTGCTTCGGGTCGAGTACATGAAAGCGCACATGATCCTCGACCAGTTCGGCCATCAGCCCATTGAGCGCCCCTCGCGCGGCAGTAATTAGCTGCAAGACATCGGAGCATTCGATTTCGTCGTTAAGAGCACGTTCCAGTGCCTCGATCTGGCCGCGTATCCGCTTGATGCGCAGAACCAGCTTTTCCTTTTCTCGTATGGTGTGTGTCACTTTTTTCTTGACAATACTATAGGGGGGTATGCTACAAGCAGTCAAGAGCATATGAAACCAGGTAACGACAGACCTCCGAGTACGGCTGGCTGTCCGGTGTAGAAGCAATAGAACTGAACCGGTAGACCGAATTCCCGCCTATCGCCTCACCTCTGCTGCTTCCACTCCGCAAACCAAAAGTTGAAGATGCGCTTGCCCGGGCCGTTCGGTTCGGCAGCGCGGGCTTGCCCTTGCCGTCATCGGCAGAGTGGTGAGCGCGTGCTGCTGTGCTGTGGCTTCGGGCTACCTTTGGGACAAGGAGAACGACAATGCAGCAGGAGGTGCTTTCGATTTCAACCGCAGGTGTTGCCGCCACGCCGCCGGTTCGTGGCCGCGTGGTGCGCAGCAAGTGGCTCTACAGCGTGCTGACTTTCCTGATGGTCTTTGGCCCCGGCTTGATCGTCATGGAGGCTGACAACGACGCAGGCGCGGTTTCAACCTATGTGCAGGCGGGTGCCCAGTATGGCACCAAGTTGCTTTGGCTGTTGCTGCTGTTGTTGCCGGTTACTTACTTCATTCAGGAAATGGTGGTACGCCTGGGAATCGCGACCGGCAAGGGACACGCTGCCATGATCTATCAGCGCTTCGGAAAGTGGTGGGGCCTGTTCTCTCTGGTTGATCTGCAATTGGTTAACTTCCTGACCCTGGTCACGGAGTTCGCTGCCATTGCTTTAGCACTTAGCCACTTGAATATCACGCCAAGGGTCGGTGTTCCCGTCGCGGCAGTTGGCCTGGTGTTGATGGTGTTGACCGGCAGTTATCGGCGCTGGGAACGGATCACTGTCTTTCTGTGTCTGCTCGATATCGCCTGGCTGGTAATTGCGTTCAAGCTGCGCCCGGGTTTCACAGAAGCCTTGCATGACACGCTTGTGCCCAGTTTGCCCGCGGGCGGAATGACCGCCAGCTTGGCGTTCCTTGTCATTGCGATTGTGGGAACAACCATCGCTCCCTGGCAGTTGTTCTTCCAGCAAAGTTGCATCGCTGACAAGCGCCTGCGCTTCGCCGACCTGAGGTGGTCGAGACTGGACACGTTTCTCGGGGCGGTCTTCACCATTGTGGTGGCTGGCTGCATGATGATTGCGGGAAATGCCGCGAGGGTTCACGGAATCCAGTTCTCTGATCCCGCGCAAATGGCAAACGACTTACGCCGGTTTTCAGGAGCAGCGATTCGTGGTGGCATTCTGCTTTTAATGATCAACGCGGCCGTGCTGGGGACAACGGCCATATCGCTCTCGAGTGCCTGGGCCTATGGGGAAGTCAGGGGCTGGCCGCATAGCTTGGAAATGCCGCTTGGCAGAGCAAAGGGGTTTTACACAACATACCTGGTGTGTGTCGCACTGGCCGCTGCCATCGTCCTGATTCCCGGCGCGCCTTTGCAACTGATCATCATCGGCGTGCAGGTCCTCGCTGGCATCATGCTGCCGTCGGCCATCATTTTCTTGCAGTTGCTGCTGAATGACAAAGAAGTTTTGGGAGAGCAGTTCGTCAACCGGCGTCGGAATAATTGGGTCAACTGGACGATCATCATCGTACTCTTTGCTCTTTCGCTAATCCTGGCGGCCCAAGTGGTCGCCCCTAGTCTCTTTCCCAATATTTAGGAAAGCAGGAGGTGCAACATGAGCGTACTAGGATTTCTAAGACCATCGATCATCCGCGAAGTACCCAAAAACCATTTTGTCGTCGTGCATCCGCTCGACGACGTGGTTGAGGAGAAGGTAGATACCTCCGCGCTCGGGCCAATGCCAGTCACGACCAGCGTAAGGCTGTCTCTGATGGCGCTGCGCGGCTATCTCGTAGTCATGATGTTGTTGGTGCTGTATCACGTGCTGGATCTCGCCGGAGTCCCGGTTCAGCCTGGACACTGAGGAGGCCCGAGGTTCCTTATGAGGATTTTACGAACCACTGATGCGATTCTTAGAACTCTGGGTATCCAATTGGAGTGGGTAATGAAAATCGAAAGAAAGGAGGTAAACCACCATGTCCTGGATGACCTTATTAGCACAGCCAGCGATGACGACGTCACAGCTCGAGCGTTCAGCATACTGCGAGAATTCCAACACGGAATTCGCGGAGAAAATTGTGGAACGCAATCGGCCTTTAGAGATGAGCTGGGTCGTGGTCACCGACGAACAGGGCAAGCGACAGCTCCGCATGCGCTGGAGAGTCGCGAACATGGATGGGCACTGAATGGACTGCCCATTTGATTAACCGTAGTTTACTCACCCACGCATTACGGACGTTAACCGTAGCGCTGGCGGGCGAGATTCTTTGGTATTTTGAAGATCTCGCCTGTCGTCTTAATGCTCTATTAACCCACTTGGTGTAGGCTCGGTGCCCTGGACTTGCACCATACTTGGATTTGCTGCAAATGAAGCAATGTCTCCAATCCGCAACTGCTGGCCCGCGCTGGCTGATACTGACCCTATGCACCCTGGCCGGTCTGGTCTTGATACCGTTTACCACCGCTCAACAGACAGTTGTCACTCCGGATGCCGCCACGGCCACTCAAACCGCACCCGTCAGTCCTCCGGCTGAAGGCAACGATCCCCCGACGGACGCTGCTCCAGAGAGCATGCTCCCGCACTTGAAGGACGACCGCTTTTGGTTATCTGGTCAGGCGAACTTCATTTTTCAGACCAACCCGTCGTTCTTCGCCAAGTACAGCGGCACACACAGCCTCGGACCCGAATACCAGAAAGCCACTTCACGCGTTTTGACCTTCTACGGCGGTGTACGCCTGAACAGTTCCACCGAGATCCTGGTGGACATTGAAGAGGCCGGTGGCGCAGCGCTCAGCACCGGATTCGGACTGGCTGGCTTTACGAATTTGGACATCGTACGAAATCCGACGTTGAGCAAAGCGCCGTACGTGGCACGCGCCATGATCCACAAAGTCTTCGCTCTAAGCGCTGAGAAAATTGAGAACGAGCGCAATCCCCTGTCGTTGTTCAGCGAGCTCCCTAAGCGGCGCCTGGAGGTCCGCTTCGGGAAGTTCAGCATGCCGGATTTTTTTGACCAGAACTCGGCCGGCTCAGACACGCATCTGCAATTCCTCAACTGGACGGTTGATAACAACGGCGCCTACGACTATGCCGCGGACACGCGGGGCTATACGGTCGGAGGGGTGGCCGACTATGAGGACCCGAAATTCAGCGTCAAGTTTGCTGAGGCGCTGATGCCCAAGGTCGCCAACGGAATCGACTTGGTCTGGAAGCCCTGGCAGGCGCACGCCGAGAACCTTGAGTTTGACTGGAACCACGGCATTCTTCCGAAAAAACCCGGTGTGATTCGGCTGATTGGATACGCCAATCACGCCAACATGGGTATCTACCGGCAAGCCATCGCCCAGTTCAAGGCAGGCCAGGTGACGGTTCCCGACATCACGAATCATTCCTGGCACATCACGCTCAAGTATGGTTTTGGAGTCAACGTGGAGCAGAACCTCTCGCCAAACTTCGTCGCCTTTGCCCGCTGGGGTTGGGACAACGGCCGGACGGAGTCATTCGCTTACACGGAAGTGGACGAGACCTTTCTGGAGGGTCTCGGTGTGTATGGCGCAAAGTGGCATCGGAAACAGGATCGTGCCGGAGTCGCATTCGTTTCTAATGGCATCTGTAAAGACCACCAGGTTTACCTGGCGGATGGAGGACTTGGGTTCCTGCTCGGCGACGGTCGCTTGACCTACGGCCGGGAAAATATTTTTGAAGCGTATTACACGGCTCACGTATGGCGGGGAATTTACATCGCCCCAGGGATACAGCACGTCAACAACCCGGGGTACAATCAGGATCGCGGTCCCGTTACCGTCCCCAGCTTTCGTGCACACGTAGAATTCTAGAGGCTCTACTTCTCCACTCTCACACCCTTCCAAAATGCCACGTAGCCCTGGATTTGCCTGGCTGCGGGCTTGGGCTCGGGATAAAACCAGGCTGCGTCCTGATTCCTTTTCCCCTTGACCTCAACATCGTAATAACTAGCGGTGCCCTTCCACGGACACACCGTATGGGTCGCGCTGGGTACGAAATATTCTAAATTGAGGGCGTCAGGCGGAAAATACTGATTGCCCTCCACCTCAACACATTGGTCCGATTCCGCCAACAGGGCGCCTTCCCAGGTTGCTTTTGTCATTGTGCCCATTTAGATTGCTGAACGGAGCTACAGTTGCAAACTTTGACCCGAGCGGCCGCCTTGAGCGCGGATTCCATGGTCGGCCCTTTGCGCCGCGTGCTGGTATGCTCGCCGCGCTCGGCTGGATGGGACACTCCCGGCCAGTCCAGCGAATGGCAGAAACTGGGATTCCTTCGCCGGCCCGATTTCGGCATGGCTCAAACCCAGCATCACGAGTTGTGCCGGCAACTGCAAGAGGTGGCAGAAATTGTGCAGCTTCCACCCGCGTCCGATCTTTCCCTTGACGCGGTTTACGCGCACGATCCATCGCTCCCCACGGACTACGGCGCCGTTATCATGAACCCGGGCAAGGCGAATCGTCGAGCGGAAGCTCGCCGCCAGGCCGAGCTTTACCGGAAACTCGGAACCGCGGTGTTGGGAGAGATCCGTGATCCTGGCACCAGCGAAGCCGGTGACATGCTCTGGGTGGATTCGCATACCCTGCTGGTTGGCCAAGGCTATCGCACCAATCCATCCGGTATCGCGCAGTTGCGCTCTTTGCTCGCACCCAAAGGAGTGGAAGTGAGGACCGCGCCATTGCCGCATGGCCACGGGCCCTCGGCTTGCCTGCATCTGATGTCGCTCATCAGCTTGTTGGACGAACACACAGCGCTGGTGGATTTGCCCTGGCTCGCAGTTGAGACCGTGGAGCTACTCAAAGTCCATGGGTACAAGTTTGTCGAGATTGACTATTCCGAGCGTGAGACGCTCGCCTGCAACGTCTTATCGCTGGGGAACAAGCGCCTGCTGGCACTGGAAGAAAATCCCAAGACCAACGCCAGGATGCACGCCGCCGGATTCGATGTCCGCACCTTCCCCGGCTCCGAATTGTGCATCAACGGCAGCGGCGGACCGACCTGTCTGACCAGACCGCTGCTGCGGGGGTAAAAACCCCCATTTCCTAAGTCCTCTTGGAAAGCTCTGCACCCGCATGCTCCGCAAGAGCCTCCCGGAGCAGCATCTTGATGTAAGTCTGATATCCCAAGCCCTTTCGTGCCGCCAATCGTCGCGCCGTTTCCAAATCCTCTTTCGGAATCCGCAAAGTGACAGGTTGAGAAGGCTTTGTTCTCCGAAGCAACTTGCCCAACGTCAACGGCCGCGTTTGCTTCATCCGCCGTCGGATTTCAGCCTCGATTTCGGAGCGATGGGTATCCCACCACGCCGCTTCTTCGGCCTCACTCGTAAACTTCGGAATCGCTACCTGCTTCATTTTCGCTTTTGCCATACTCATTCGGTCCCCCATTCGCTGACGTACATGTCTGCCGTTTCTTTATCCGCAGCCCATCCTGTAATTGGACGCATCGCCTCGCCACGGATCGCAAACACTATGCTTAAGATCCGCCCGGTGCGTGTCGCTCCAACGGCAACCCAACGCGGCTCGTTGCGTTCCGTTTGGAACTCCAGCAGCATGTGGTCTCCTAAGAGCACGTCTTCAGCGTCATTCCGACTGATGCCATGCCTCGCTAAATGGGTTTCAAGCTCCCGTCCCAATCGAATTCCGCGAAATCCTTCCACTTTCGATAGTGTACATTATTTGTACATACACTTTGGAGACAATAAGTCCTTACTCATCTATTCCTTGAGGACTATTGCGGACCGACAACCCTCAATTTCTAACACTCGAAGATCGGGGCTCTGCCGCTTCGGACAATTCAAAAATCTGGGCCATGAAACGCACTAGTCGAACCGTGTCCGCAAGAGTGGGCGTTCCCTTCATGTCAACGTGACTGATTGCCGGGCTGATCAGAGCGGCCCTCAAAGTGTTGGCCGGCACGTCCTGCTCCAGCCATAGCAGTTCGGTAGGTGGGATGACGTTGTCCGCAGCACCATGCAGGAGCAATACCGGAACTCGCAACAAAGCCAGGCGCCCGTGAGGAGAGACGGGAGGCATTTCCGCTCGATGGCGAGCAATGGCTGCCATAAGTTCACCGGCCAGCGCCTCCACATGGTGCCCAAACAGCAAATCCATCGTTCGACGAGAATCCGGACCAAGCCGCTCGGCGTATTTTCGCGATTCCTCAACTCGCTCCCATAACAGCAGGCGGATGGTTTCGCGCGCGGTGGCTATGTCCGCAGGCGGGAAGAAATCCTGCACATGCGAGTAGATCAGCACGAGGGCTCCGTACTCATGAGCAGGCATTTCCAAAACTGTACTGTCGGGACGCTGGATACGGTTCGTAACCAGGAATTGGGAAACCCGTTCAAGGTCGTCGTGCGCGCCCACCGTGACGACGAAACTGATGCCGGATTCAAAGCGAGGGTCGGCCGCCGCCATAAGCGCCAGTCCGCCACCGAAACTTATCCCGAGGACGCCGACTTTCCGCCCAACCGATTCTGACAGCGCATTGGTCGCATATCCGATGAGGTCGATGCTCGCCGGGTCGACGCCGTAATCAGCCAGCGACGGTAGCTCGGGCGTTAGAACCCGGATGCCGCTGGAAGACATGGCGCGAGCCAATGCAACCAGCCGGGGCTCGTCGATGCCACGATGATGAACTCCATGCACGATGACCATCCCTGGAGCGCGAGGTCGGTCTGTTGGTACGTACAATCGTGCATGGATGGGGCCCGACGGCGTCTGCACTTCCGTCGAGGTTTCTGTGACCGGACCACCGGTGACTCTCGCCAGTGCTCCCGCGCTCTGCGGGTTCTGTATCCGCAGCAGAAGCATAGCGGCCCGAAAGTGGGCTCGCGCGTGGAGGGCAACCAAAGACCCTGCGATCAACGCCGCCGCGAACGCAAGATATAACCCGCGTTGTCGTCGTTTATGTTGGGATGCGATGATCATTCCGATGGAGTCGGCGAGAGTATACCGTCAAGTCGCCGCCTTCGCATCCCTGCTAAAATCAACTTACGATGGTTCTTCCCTTCGTCCGCGATCTCTTCGCGGACGTCGAAAAGTTGCCCGCCTTTGCGCGTGCTGCCTCCCACCTCCGAGAGGGCACGGGGCGGCTTGGTGTCTCTGGACTCACCCCCACCGCCAAAGCGCTGTTTCTGGTTCTGTGGCAACGGGTTGCCGGGCGACCGCTGATCGTCATCGTCCCCGACAATCGTACTGCCGAAGATATGCTACCGGTATTCCAAGCCTTCCATGAGTTGACCGGTGGCAACGATCCCGATTCCATTGTCTCGCTCCCGACACGGGATGTGCTGCCCTTTCAGAATCTCTCCCCGCACCCGGAGATTCAGGAAGAGCGCGCGGTTGCCCTGTGGAAGATTGCCTCCGGAGCCGTTTCCGTCCTGATCGTGCCGATTGCTTCGGCGGCGCTACGCCTGCGGTCCGCCGAATACTATGCCGACCTGGCGCGAGTGGTTCGCCGCGGTGAGACATTAGACGTCACGCGGCTGCTGGCCCATCTCAACACTGTCGGCTACAGCGCCAGTGATGTAGTCGAAATGCCAGGTGAGTACGCCTCGCGCGGCGGCATTCTTGACGTATATTCGCCCGAGGCCGACCGGCCGCTGCGCATCGAATTCTTCGGAGATGAAGTCGAGTCTATCCGCAAGTTCGATCCCGCTACCCAGCGTTCCTCTACGCCTGTAGATGAAGCTTTGCTGCTTCCGCTGACAGAGACGCCCGTCACCGAGGAGCTTCTCGGCGCAATCCACGCCCGCCTTTCCGGCAGACGCATCACCGGTGCGGAAGAAGTTGTGGAGCAAGCCGTGCGCTCGGGCGGAGTTACAGTATTTCCCGGCTGGGAGTTTTACGCCCCCGTCGCCGGTGCGGACCGCACCGTGTTCGAGCTGATGCCCCGGGCCACCGTTCTGGCTGATGAACCTGACAGCCTACGCAATGAATTCGACCAAGTCTGGGCCCGCATCGAGGAAGCCCACGAACGCAGTGGCGTTGGCAAGCTGGTACAACCAGCTGATCTCTACCTGCCTCCAGAAAACTGGTGGGAGAAGCTGTCCAGCCTGCCTGGTGCCGACGTTGAGCATCTCGAAGTCACGCGGCCCGGTCGCAACGAATCAATCAGCTTTCACTCTCAGCCGGCGCAGCGGTTTCACGGCTCGGTCCATGCCATGCTGGAAGATGCAAAGAAGCGGGTCGCAGAGCAGAACCGTGTGCTCGTCGCGGTTCCTAACGTCGGAGAAATCGAGCGCTTGGCCGACCTGTTCAGCGAGAACGCTGTTTCTTTCCGGCTGGGCAGCCGCACCCGCGGCGGCGAGAGTTACGCCGACGAAACCGCTTATTTCGCTGGCGAGATCTACACATCAACTCTCGCCAAGGCGTACGTCCCGGACGGTGTGGTGCTTCCGGACGCGCACCTCGTCATCTTCGGCGCCCGCGATTTGTTTGACGAATCTGACACCGTCATCTCCCGCCCACAGCGCTCTCGGTCCAAGACCTCGGCGTTTCTGTCTGACTTCCGCGACCTTCAGGTCGGCGATTACGTGGTCCATGTTGAGCATGGAATCGGCCAGTACCAGGGATTGAAAGAGATCAATCAAGGCGATGGTAATACGGAATTCATGCTGCTCGAGTATGCGGAAGGCGCCCGTCTCTATGTACCGCTGACCAGGCTCGACCTGATCCAGAAATACCGCTCGTCGGAAGGCGCGAAGCCGGCACTGAACCACCTGGGCACCGCCGCCTGGGCAAAAACCAAAGCGCGCGTGCGCAAGGCCATGAAAGATATGGCCGACGAACTCCTCAAGCTCTACGCCGAACGCAGGGCGGCCAAGGGCCATGCCTTCTCCACCGACACCGAGTTCATGCGCGAGTTCGAGGACTCCTTCGAATTCAGTGAAACCGAAGATCAGGATATGGCGATCATCGACGTCAAGCGAGACATGGAGTCATCGCAACCCATGGACCGGCTGCTCTGTGGCGACGTTGGTTATGGCAAGACGGAAATCGCCATGCGTGCGGCTTTCAAGGCGGTCAACGACAACAAGCAAGTGGCGGTCCTGGCGCCGACTACAGTCCTCGCCTTCCAGCATTTTGAAACTTTCAAACAGCGCTTCGCGGCCTTTCCCGTCAGCATCGAGATGATCAGCCGCTTCCGAACCGCCAAACAGCAGAAAGACATTTTGCAGAGAGTCGAAGCGGGAAAAATTGACATCCTCATCGGTACGCACCGGCTTCTGTCAAAGGACATAAAATTTCCCGATCTCGGTCTGCTGGTGGTAGACGAAGAACAGCGCTTCGGAGTGCGCCACAAAGAACGCCTGAAACAGATGCGCAAAGAAGTGGACGTACTCACCATGTCCGCCACACCCATTCCCCGCACGCTGCACATGTCTCTGGTGGGGCTGCGCGACATGAGTGTGATTGAGACTCCTCCCAAAGACCGCATCGCCATCCAGACCGTCGTTGCCAGTTGGGATGAGAAGCTGATTCAGTCCTCGATCGAACAGGAGCTGGCCCGGGGCGGACAAATCTATTTCGTGCACAATCGCGTGGAGAGCATCTGGGAGATTGCTGCCAAGCTGCAGGCGTTGGTTCCTCGGGCCCGCATCATCGTGGGGCATGGCCAGATGTCGGAAGGCGAACTCGAGAAAGTGATGTTGAAGTTCATGCATCACGAAGCCGACATTCTGGTGGCAACCACCATCATCGAGAACGGCCTCGACATTCCCCTGTGCAATACCATCGTCATCAACCGCGCCGACCGCTTCGGGCTGTCCGAGCTCTATCAATTGCGCGGCCGTGTGGGAAGGTCGAATCGGCGGGCCTATGCCTACTTGCTGATTCCAGCCGACATTGAGCTCACTCCCATCGCCCGCCGGCGGCTGGCTGCGTTGAAAGAATTTTCCGATTTGGGCGCCGGTTTCAAAATTGCCGCTCTGGACCTCGAACTGCGTGGCGCGGGCAATCTGCTTGGGGGCGAGCAGAGCGGGCACATCGAAGCCATCGGATTCGAGCTTTACACCCAGATGCTGGATCGCGCTGTGCGAGAGATGAAAGGCGAGTCCGCGGTTGAGGAAACCGCCATTCAACTCAACCTTGGTCTTAATATCCGCATTCCATTCGAATACATTCCGGAGGAAAACCAGCGGCTGCGAATGTATAAACGTGTGGCCGGAGTGGAAACTGAATCGCAGTTGGCGGATGTAGGGGCTGAGTTGCAAGACCGCTATGGCGAGCCGCCGCCGGCGGTGAGCAATCTGCTGGAGTACGCATCGCTCAAGTTGCTGGCGGTTCGTGTGGGCGTCACCGCAATCGAGCGCAAACGCGATCTCATGACCGTAAAATTCCGCGAGAACGCCGATATAGATCCCGAAAAGCTGGCGCGCTTTGTGTCATCCCAGCGAGGTGCGCAGTTTACCCCCGACGGCACGCTGAGGTTTACGGTAGCCGCCACCGTGGCTGGAGAAGTGCTGCATCGTCTCCGTACTCTACTGGAGCAACTGGCCGCCGGTGTCCCCCAAGGGGCTTCCGCCTCAGAAGTCGGGTAAACCGTCTGTATTCTGCATTTCTTCGCTATTGCTTCCGCAAAACTAAGGGTTGTTGATTTTCTGCCGATCTGTTTGTTGATGCCCTGCGGAAGGAAGGCCGTGCCATGCGGACAGTGTTAGTGGTTGAAGACAGCAAGCTTTTTCGGGTTGAAAAGGAACACACCTTGAGGAAAGCCGGATATCAGGTCATTACCGCGGCTGACGGCGTGGAGGCTTTGGAGGTTGCCCACGACGGCCGCCCCGACGTGATCTTATTGGACATGCTGCTGCCAAAGCTCGACGGACCTTCGGTGCTGCACGCACTCAAGAAAGACCCGGTCACCGCGCAGATTCCCGTCGTTGTGGTCACTGGCCTGTCCCAAAAAAACGAAGAAAAACTATTGCACGACGGAGCCGCAGCCTTCGTCGAGAAGGAACTATTGCTGAAGAGCTCTGAGCCGCTTCTGTTCACCATTAAGAAGATCCTCGATGGTGGCGCACTTTAGGCGGAGGCTCAAGGCGCAATTGATTTCCGATGAGCCATAGAGTTTCATCATTCCTCCGAAATACGAAGCTGTCGGAACTGCATGCTAATCTGATCGGGTGATGTCCCTTGTCCCTGTATCCACCGAATTTCTGCCCGCCGGCTTCAGCCTGGGGGCCGTTTTTGTATGGGGAACCAGTGATTTCCTTGGGGGATACGCTGCGCGCCGCTCCAACGCCTTCCTGTTCACCACTATCGTTCATCTGAGCGGCTTGATCCTGATGCTGGGTGTGGCGGTTGCCTGCCATTCTCCCTTTCCGTCACGGAACGGCGTTGCGTGGGCGATGGCAGCGGGGCTATCCGGAGGCGCGGGGCTGGCGGTTTTCTATCGCGCACTTGCGTCGGGAAGAATGGGCCTGACCGCCCCGGTTGCGGCGGTACTTAGTGCCGCCATTCCCACCGTATTCGGCATCTTCACTGAGGGAATCCCGCACGCAGTACAAGTCGCGGGCTTTGTTCTCGCTGCGACAGGAATCTGGCTGATTTCCCGTCCCGAAGACGGCAGCCGCCCCGAAGGAATCGGCGCCGCGGTTTTCGCTGGTACCTGCTTCGCAGGGTACTACCTTTTCACCAAACAAGCTGGTGACAACTCCGCCGTCTGGCTGGCGGCGATGTCCCGCGTTGCCTCCTTTATCGTCACCGCAGCGATTGTAGTTCTAGGCCGCAACTACCAAATCACCAGCGAAGGTATCGGCATAGGAGTGGTGGCGGGAATTCTCGATATTTCCGGCAGCGTGATGTTCATCCGAGCCGCCCAGACAGGCCGCCTCGACGCTGCTGTGGTTATCAGCTCGCTTTATCCCGCGGTTACGGTTTTTCTAGCCCGGCTATTTCTCAAAGAGCACTTCACGCGCTGGAAAGCGGTGGGCATGTTTGCGGCGCTGCTCGCTGTGCCACTCGTAGCAGGTAGATAAGCGTATTCTACATTCCGGAATATGGAACATAATTCATGCCTTTGCTCGAAATCCGCAACCTGACCAAGACGTTCCCGCTCGGCGAATCTGTCTTCGGCGGCAGCACTAAGGCAGAAGTTCGTGCCGTTGACGATGTTTCTTTTGACATCGAACCAGGCGAAACGTTGGGCTTGGTCGGCGAATCGGGGTCAGGCAAGAGCACCCTCGGCCGTTTGATCCTGCGGCTGATCGAACCCACGTCGGGTAATATCTCGTTCGAAGGATGTGATTTGCTGGCCGCTAGTCATTCCGACATGCGCCGCTACCGCCGAGATATGCAGATCATCTTCCAGGACCCATTCGGCTCACTCGATCCCCGCATGTCAGTCGAGGACGTGGTTGCCGAGCCGCTAATTATCCACGAGGCGATGAGCTCTCCTTCCCGCCGCCAGCGAGTCAACGAACTGCTGCGCGTGGTTGGCCTCGACGAATCCGCTGTGCGCCGTTTCCCCCACGAGTTCAGCGGCGGACAGCGGCAAAGAATCGGCATTGCCCGCGCCCTGGCCTTGCGTCCCAAATTCATTGTCGCTGACGAACCCGTCTCCGCCCTCGACGTTAGTGTCGGCGCTCAAATCGTGAATCTGATGGCTCAATTGCAGCGCGAATTCGGCTTGACCTATCTGTTCATCTCGCACTCCATGCCGGTGGTTCGCTATCTGGCCACGCGCATTGCGGTCATGTATCGGGGCAAGATTGTGGAAATTGGGACGAGTCAACAGATCACCACGCATCCACGGCATTCCTACACACGAAACCTGCTTAAAGCGACTCCTGAGGTTGTTGTGTAGGCGCGCCGAGACTCAGGAATAGTACAACTCTTCCATCGCCTTCCTGACCTTCGCCGACAACTGTTCCATTTCGCGCGGTCCATAGCTGGCAGTCGAAATAGGCTCGCCGACCCGCATTTCCAGCGGACGGCTTTTGATGTGATAGGTGTTCATCGGCAGTAATTCGTAGGTTCCGACCAGCGCGACGGGCACAATATCCACCTGGGCCTTGATTGCAAGATAGAAGGCTCCCGGCAGAAATGGCTTGATCTCGCCGTCCGGAGTGCGGCCGCCCTCGGGAAAAATCACCAGCGGCATGCCCGCTTTGAGGCTCTTCATTGCGGAGCGGATATCGGCAATCGAACGCGTTGGGGTCTGCTGATTGATGCACACTTGTCCCGACCGCTTCAAGTATCCTCCGATCAGCGGATACGACAGCAGCTCCTTCTTGAACACAATGCGGAATTGAAATGGAAGATTGGCGAAGAGAACAGGAATATCGAGTGCTGACGCGTGGGTCGCGGCGTAGACGTATGTCTTTGAAGTGTCGATTTTATCGAGTCCCGTCACTTTCACGGGAGAACCGATCGTCGCCATAATGCACTTGGTCCAAAACCGCGCAAACCCGTGAAGGATGCGTTCGCGGTTCCCGAACCAAGACGCCGGAATCGAAATAGGACCGAGAACGACCGTGTACGCCCAAATGAGCGGATCAAAAATCAAATAGGAGCGCAGGCGGCTCGCCCAACCATACTTGCGCTCATCTGAGGTAGTTGCCTTCCGCATGCGGGCAGAGGATGGCCGGTGATTGCCGCCGTTGGCTTTGGTTTCATCATCCACGGATGTGTGCACTTCCGGCACTCAGACCCTCACTCCAAGCCGTCGCATGGCCTCTCCCACAATGTATATGGAACCAGTGATAACCACCAACCCGCGCGGGCCAGCCAGTGCACTGGCTCGATCCAGCGCCGAGGCTACATCCGGCGCGGCTTCGATCTCGCTCGAAGTACGGACCGCAGCTTGCCGAATTTCTTCCGCCGTGGCTGATCGCGGGTTGTCCGCCGAAGTAGCGATCACGCGCTCCGCCAGCGGAAAGAGAATCTCCGTCATCTCGGCAATCTCCTTGTCGCGCATCGCCCCAAACACCAAGGTCAGCCGCCGATCCTCGTAACAGGCCGAGAGAGTCGAACGCAAGGCCCATGCCCCCGCCGGATTATGTGCCACATCGAAAACATATTCCGGGGCGTTATCCCTGGCCGGTACAACCTGGAAACGGCCCGGCCAATGCGTCTCGCGAATTCCGCGTTCGATCGACTTTGGCAAGATGGCAAAGCCCTGCTTGCCCAGTTCCTCCGCGGCTGCAACGGCCAGAGCAACGTTTCTCAATTGATGCCGCCCGATTAACGGTGTCTCAACCAATATTTGGCTACCCATGACCTGAAGCGGGTAGCGCAACCGCAAGGCACTTTTCTCCAGGTATTGGTCACTTCCCGGGCTCATCGGTGGCACATAGGGCACAGCGCTTATCCCCCGGGCGTCCAGCTCCAGAATGGCGTTTCCAATCACATCGTTGGCTTGCGGCTGTTGTGGAAGCGTCACCACGACGCCGCCCTGGCGGATGATCCCCGCCTTTTCGCGCGCGATTTCGGCCACGGTATTCCCCAGGAACTTCTGGTGATCGAGTGAAATGTCCGTAATTACGCTGACCCGGGGCTCAACCACATTAGTGGCGTCCAACCGCCCGCCCATGCCTACTTCCAACACCGCGATGTCCACTTTGTTCTGCGCAAAGTACTCGAATCCAATGGCGGTCAGCATCTCAAAAAAACTGGGATGCCAGGGCAATTCGCCATCTTCGACCAGGCGCTCAGCCGTGCGATCCACCAGGTCGTGCAGCCAGGCGAATTCATCGTCGTTAATCTCGCTGTCGTTAATCCGGATGCGCTCATTGATGCGTACTAAATGGGGCGATGTGTAGAGCCCGGTGCGCAATCCCGAAACCCGCAATATCGATGCCAGCGTGGCCGCCGTGGACCCCTTGCCATTTGTGCCCGCAATTAGAACGGCGGGAAATTGCCGCTCAGGATGGTTTAGCGCGCTAAGCAGCGTCCGCATGTGGGACAGATCGAACTTGTGCGCAGGCGTCTGCGCCAGTTCGTGGCCCAATGCATACATGCGCGCAACCGCAGTGTCGTAGGACATGGAGCAGCTTCAGCTATCAGATTACCAGTTTCAGCTATCGCACTTGGATTATCCAGAATGTGAACTAGAAGGGGAAAGGCCCTTGAACGGGGTCGAAAACTGGTTCGCCAAACCCAAGAGCCAACAGCTTCTTCACGCTGCCATGAACTCCAGTGCTCGCCCGATGTAGGACTTCAGATCTTTCCGCGACACTACTGCGTCGAGCATGCCATGCTCGAGCAGGAACTCGCTGCGCTGGAAACCGGCGGGCAGCTTGGTGCGAATAGTCTGCTCAATCACGCGCGGCCCTGCAAACCCGATCAACGCACCTGGCTCGGCAACATTGAGGTCACCCAGCATGGCGAACGACGCGGTTACGCCGCCGGTAGTAGGATCGGTTAACACCGAGATGTACGGCACACGCGCCTCATCCAAACGGGCCAACGCCGCCGAAATCTTGGCCAGTTGCATCAGGCTGACCACACCTTCCATCATGCGCGCCCCGCCGGAAGCGGAAACAATGATGAGTGGCGTCCGGGTCTTTTGTGCTTCTTCAATCGCCCGCGTGATCACTTCGCCCACTACCGCTCCCATGCTGCCGCCAATGAAGGCGTACTCCATGGAACTGACAATCACCGGCTTTCCATTCAGCTTGCCGCGGGCATTGATGACGGCATCCGTCAGCCCGGTCTCCGACTGCGCTGTTTCCAGTCGCGAAGCGTAGGACTTCAGGTCGGAGAATTGCAATGGATCGGTCGAGCTCAGGTTGTCGGCAAAAATATCGTATTGATCTTCATCCAGAAGCTGCGCCAGCCGGGTCCGCGCGTCGATCCGAAAGTGCTTGTTGCACTTGGGGCAGACCTGCAGGTTGTCTTCCAAATCTTTTTTCCAGATGATTTGCCGGCAGCCTTCACACTTCACCCACAGCCCCTCGGTGCGGACTTTCTTCTCGCCCGAGGGATCCAGCTCGCCGGCTTCTCTCTTGAACCAGGCCATAAAATCGTCGTCCGTCGTTGGTCCTTCGTCGTTGGCGCAGCGCCCGAAGCCAAGAATGGCCTACCAACGACTATCGACCAACGGCGATCTAGTACTCTATTCCTCGCTGCGCCATCACGCCCTTCTCATAAGCGTGTTTCACCTGACGCATCTCGGTCACGGTGTCCGCCAGTTCAACAATTGTCGGATGGGCGTTCCGCCCCGTCAAGATCACGTGCACCATTTCCGGCTTTTTCTTAAGGCTCTCAACCACCTTCGCGGGATCGAGCATACCGTAGCTGATAGCGTAATTGATCTCGTCGAGCACAACTAAATCCCAAGCTCCCGACTGGATCGCCTTCTCGCTCTCCGCCCAGGCGTCCTCAACCATGCGGACGTCTTCTGGATCGGGCTTCTCCGTGCCGACCTTCACAAAGCCGCGGCCGAGCTGCTTCATGACAAACTTGTCGCCGAAGGCTTGCACCGCGTCCAACTCGCCATAATGCCACGATCCTTTCAGAAACTGCAGCATCAGCACCCGCATGCCCTGTCCCACTGCCCTTAGTGCCGTACCCATTGCTGCCGTGGTCTTACCCTTGCCCGGACCGGTATTGACGATGATCAAACCACGGCGAACGTCTGTCATTGTAGGTGAATCCTGATTGTACCTGTTCGAGGACGGTCAGTGCCCCAAGTGGTAGGGATGTCCTTTCAGGATGGTAAATGCGCGATACACCTGCTCTAGCAATACTACTCGCGCCAACTCGTGCGCCAGGGTCATTTTGCCGAGCGAGAGAACCAGAGTCGCAGCCCGCCGGGCTTCGTCGCTGAACCCATCCGCTGCACCGATGGCGAACAAGAGCGGCAACGAACTGCGCTCTTGATACTCCCCCAGCCACTTCGCGAACTCTTCGGAAGACAGTTGCTTGCCCCGGCTGTCGAGCAATACCAGCGTATGCCTGACGGGACGCGTTCCTGCCTCGCACAATTTCAGCACGGAGGAGTCGTCTTTCAGGGAGAAGCCCTCGACCTCAGCATAATGCTTCAGCCGCTTCAGATATTCGTCGGTGAGCGTTTGGATCGCAGCCGCTTTGGTCTTACCGATCCATGCAATCTTGAGTTTCACAGGACGGGATTTACTGCTTGGTACCCGAAGCCACCACCACTGTCGCCCCAAACTTGATGCTTCCGCCGTCGGCAAGGCGCCCTAATGATTCCAGCACCTCGCGGTTCATTTGCTCCCACTTCTCCGCCGGAACCCGCTTGATCATGGGCAAGAACGGCGTAGACATAACTTGCGCCTGCTCCCAAACCTCTTCTGCCGGGCCGGGCCAAGTCCAGGGCACCGTCTTGGTAGCTTCTTCAATTTGCCGAAACCCTGCCTCGCGAAGCGCCAACGAAAGGCTGCCAGGCTGCCCATAGCGGCAAGGATCCTCTCCCGGAACCGTGCGTTCCCCGCCCGCATACTTATGCACCACACCCATCATGCTCGACCAGAAGGGCTGCTCAAACGGCCCCCAAGCCATAAAGCAGGCCCGGGCGCCAGGTTTCAATACACGAAGCGCTTCCGTCAGCGCTTTCGTCTCAAAGAACATCACACCGAATCGCGAAGTCACCAGATCAAAGCTGTTGTCCGGAAAGGGAAGCTCGTGCGCGTCGGCTTGCTGGACTACGAAATTAGTCAGCTTCCGCTCGCGCGCCCGTTCTGCGGCAATCTCCAGAAGCTCAGCGCTCAGGTCTAACGCCGTCACCTGTCCGCCCGGCTCAACACTGGGTGCCAGGCTAATCGCCGGTTCGCCAGTGCCGGCAGCCAAATCCAATACCTTCATACCAGCGCGGGGCTGGGCGTAATCCACCAGCGCCTGAGTGACATCTTTCCCCATGGCGGCCGACTTTGCCTTCCACCTGTCCGCGGCAATCAGCCGATAGGAAGAACCCCAGTCCGATTTGGTAGATGCATTCATGACGAAAAACTACTGATCTAGGCTCCCTTTCGAGCCAGACTCCGGGCCGGGGCGCGTTTACTCTTCGCCCGCACCATCAACTGCCCAGGCTCCAGCTTCTTGGCTGACTTCCACAGCCGCTCCAAATCATAGAATCGCCGTGCTTTCTCTGAAAACACGTGCACCACGAAATCAAAGTAGTCGATCAGCACCCACTCCGCCAGTTTGTAGCCTTCAACATTGGTGGGGTGCATTCCGGCCTTCTTCAGCCGGAGTTCCACTTCGTCGGCAATCGCCTGCACCTGGCGAGGATTGCTTCCATTGCACACGACAAAATAGTCGGTGAACGCTCCCGATCCCTTTTCCAGTTCCAAAATTGTGATTTCGTCCGCCTTCTTGTCCTGGCAGGCAGTAATGGCTTCGGCGACTTGGCGCTTCAGGTCGTTTTTCTTCATGCAGTCCTAGGCAGACATGGTTGCCGTCTGTAGCTCTATTCTAGCCGATCCCGCTCCTGGCAACGATCTACGCTCTGCGGGATTGGTACAGTCCCACTTTCCTGATGTATTCCCCTACCGCCGGATCGACAAACTTGGCGAGTGGGCGCTTGCCGCTGACTGCCTCCCGGATCGCTGTGGCCGAGACATTTTGCTGCACACCGTCCAGAAGATGCACTGTGGCCCCCGGCAACACCAGGTCTCCCGTCGCAGGCTGCTTGGCGAAGGGCTTAGTCACTGCCGCCTTGGGACGGAGCCGCTCCGGTAGGGCGTTGGCGACATCAGCCAGAGAGTATCCCGGGCGGCTGGCCACAATGAATGGACACTCCTGAAACAGCGCTTCCGCCTGGTGCCATTTGGCAATGTCGTTAAAGGCGTCAATGCCGATGAGGAAAAAAAGCCGGTCGGCCTTCTTCAATGTCTGCTTCAGGCGCCGGACAGTGTCGATGCTGTAGTTCACCTCCTGTGTCGTCACGCCTTTCTTTCCGCTCACCGCGACGCTGGGCGTCCCCGGCGCTTCCACGAGCGAGGGAATAAACGTCTTCTCACTCATCGTCGCCAACACCACCATGGCATAGCGATCAGCAAACGTGGCCAGTGGCTGCTTTTGTTTGTGCGGCGGATTCCCCGTCGGGACAAAATAGATGCGCCCCAAAGCGAAACGTTCCTTCGCCGCCAGTGTCAGGGCCAGGTGGCCACGATGGATTGGGTCAAATGTCCCACTGAAAAGTCCGATGTTCATATATGCTAGCTATGTCCTCTTGGCCAACATCTCTTTAGCCTCACTTCGTCTAAACCGTGTACTCCCGTAACTCGCCCAGTTCCCGTTTTGGAACTAGATTTGGATTGCATGCGACTGAAGCTCCCCCTTCTCCGCGCGCGTTATATACCCCCGGCTCGGGCTCCCATCCTCCGATATGGCGTTGCCGTCCTCAGTATTACTCTTGCGTTAATACCAGCCTTGATGCTTTCTGACGTGGTGGAAAGCCGTCTGGTGGTGTTCGCTGTCGCCATCATGGTGAGCGCCTGGTACGGCGGCTGGAAGCCCGGCCTGGTTGCAACCTCTTTCGCCCTCACCGTAAGCGCCTATTTCTCGCTCGCCCAGGGACAATCCCCGTCGGAATATCGCAAAGCCATCATACATCTCATGTTGTTTGTGTTTGTGGCGCTGCTGATCTGTTCATTCAACGCCGCGCTGCGCTCTGCGCAGGAAGGCTTGCGACGCTCTGAAGTCAACTTCCGCTCTCTGGTCACCAATGCGCCCTATGGCATTTGCCGTTGCGACGCAGCGGGTGTTTTGCTCAGTGCCAATCCCGCCCTGGTCAGCCTTTTGGGCTATGCCTCTGCCCCCGAACTGGTGGGACGCAACCTGGTGACCCTGCATGCCGACCCGCAGCAGTGGTTTATTATTTCCGACCACTTCCGCGCCGCTCGCAATTTTCACGGGTTGCTTTCGGATTGGGTCCGTAAGAACCGCAGCACCGTAACCGTGCGCCTGTCCGGCCGCACCATCCGCGATGAGGACAACGCCGTATTCTTCGAGCTCTTTGCCGAGGATGTAAGCGAACATCGCACTCTTGAGCAGCAGTTTCGCCAGGCGCAGAAAATGGAAGCCGTTGGACGCCTTGCCGGCGGCATCGCTCACGACTTCAATAATTTGTTGATGGTCATCTCCGGCTACGCCGAGTTCTTGCTGGACCGCATCGGCGCCGAGCCAACGGTCCGCGGGCCTGCGCAGGAGATCGCGAACGCCGCCAATCGGGCAACCGCCCTCACTCGGCAACTGCTGGCTTTCAGCCGCAAGCAAATGCTCGCTCCCAAGGTTCTCGATCTGAACGGCATAGTCACGGAAAACCTCAAATTGCTGACCCGCTTGATTGGCGAAGACATCGACCTGGTAATGATCCCGGGCACCGATTTGGGCGCAGTGCGCGCGGATCCCAGCCAGATCGAGCAGGTAATCATGAATCTGGCGGTCAATGCCCGCGATGCCATGCCGCAGGGCGGCAAGCTCACACTTGAGACGGCGAATGTCTCCCTCGACGAGAGTTATGCCCGCCTGCACGCCCCCGCCGAACCGGGAGAGTATGTGATGCTGGCCATCAGCGATACCGGCATGGGCATGGACGTCGAAACTCAGAGCCACATTTTCGAACCGTTTTTCACCACCAAGGGAGTCAAGGGTACAGGCCTCGGTCTCTCGACTGTCTACGGCATCGTGAAACAGAGCGGTGGCTATGTTTGGGTATACAGCGAACCCGGGGGTGGAACTTCGTTCAAAATCTACTTGCCGCGAGTGACAGCTAGCGGAGAATTCATCGCTCCTCAACCCTCTGTCCCAATTGTGGAGGTCTCTCCAGGTCACGAAACAATCCTGCTGGTGGAAGACGAGACCAATGTGCGCCAACTCACCCGCCACTACTTGCAGGGTCAGGGATACACCGTGCTCGAAGCCGCTGACCCTGCCACGGCCATTCAGCTCTCAGACTCCCATAACGGCCCAATTCACCTGCTGTTCACCGATGTCGTCATGCCCGGGATGAACGGCCGCCAGCTTGCCCAAGCCATTTCCTCGGCGCGTCCGGAGAC